>VOFB01002266.1_pt1 | contig 29787 bp, 51 predicted proteins | sample 5384141 | NCBI WGS metagenome assembly VOFB01 (sample SAMN12384721, study PRJNA508395) | human gut metagenome | isolation source: healthy gut A | host: Homo sapiens | reverse complement strand
TGTTTTACAATAAACTCATTCATACTAAAGGAGTTACTTATGAGCACAAAGAAACAGGAAATACACGAATCTTCCCATATACATGAGCATGAACACGAACATGGACACCCACATACGCATGAACATGAACACGGACATCATCATAAAAACGAAAGCTGTCTTAAACCGTATGTCCCGTGCCATCGGTCATATGGAAGCTGTACGAACCATGATTGAAGACGGACGTGATTGTAGCGAAGTTCTGATCCAGATTGCCGCTGTCCGTTCTGCCATCAATAATATAGGAAAATCATTTTAGAAGATCACATTAACCATTGTGTCGTAGATGCCGTGGAAACCGGTGACACCCAGGTACTAAAAGACCTTGAAGAAGCGATCAACAAATTTATAAAATAAAGTGGAGCTTACTGACTCCACTTTTCTTCGTGTATCTCTCTGCCTTTCCTATTCAGCACTCTTTGCACAGCATACCCGGTTCTTTCCCGATCTCTTCGCCTCGTACAATGCTTTATCTGCCTGTTCAAAAACGTGCTGGCATTCTCATATTTTTTGTATATTCCGCAACTCCGATACTCAGAGTAAAATGTTTTCTCCTAACTCCGTCTGAAATGCGATCTCTTCAAACTTCTTTCGGATATTCTCTGCAATTCCCATGGCTTCTTCTATCCCCGCTTTGGAAGAATCATTGCGAATTCCTCGCCACCATAACGTGCAGAAAATCATTATTTCCATGTCCCTCGGCAAATGCCACAACTACCTGACGAATGACTTCATCGCCAAATGCATGACCATAGGTGTCATTGACTTTTTAAAATTATCAATATCGGCGATCATAACGGAAAAAGTCTCTTTGTTCTCTTCATACCGCTTCATGTGATATTCTAACTCTTCATAAAATGTCTCATGGTTATACAAATGCGTCAGGGAATCTCTGACTGATTTTTCTTCCTGTAATATATAGGAAAGGTTTACCTGTTCTTCTAACACAAACGTTACAAACGTGCAGCCTGCAAAAAGATCGTTACATCGATCAACAGATTTTCCGCGGCAGATACGGGGGAATATGGTAAAAATACCCTGATACGCCGCATATAATGCGGTAGAGATTCCTGCCTGCAGCACCATCATCTTCCAGTCCCTGTAAAACGGACACAACACCATTGGGAACAGTAATGCTACCGGCATCAGTCCGACGCTGGTATGCACCCAGACGGCAATGGCTGCAAATCCCGATACCAGAATCATCATAAATAAGGAAACAATCCTATGGCTTTTACTCTTTATACACTTCTTAAACAAAATATCTGCTGCCAGCAACCATACCCCCTGTCCAATCGATGGGCGGGCTACAAACAGATATAAGTAATAGGCTCTGCTACACTCTTCATTCGGCTGAAAGAAGATAAACAGAAACAACTCTATGATCAACGTTGCAAGCCATACTTTTTTCAATGCATTAATGACAATGAAGCCCCATTCTTCACTCTCTTTTTGTATTAATCCTACGACTTGTATTTATGTATTTCTTCATATGAATACCCATTTTCTTACCTTCTCTTATTATTTTAGTATAACCCATGGTTTTGCAGTTTCAAAGTGCTTTTTCCTGACTTTTCCATCCCTTTTTCGCGTTTCTTCGCATATTGGATGAACATTCATAAATTCTTAAGATATTTTTATGTAAGATTACCGTTGATTTTACTTGAAATCGTTTTATTCTTGTTTAGGTAGTGTAAATTTGGTGTAAATCTTTTTTTACATTGCTTTTTTATCTATATATGAATATACTTTTTCGAGGTGAAATACATGAAGAAACTAAAAATATTTTATCAGGCATAAAGAACTTTTTCTCAAAGGTACATTCAAAGTTACCAAAGATCCCGCCTATGAAGCCGGAGACGCGTGAAAAGCTGGATAAGGTCATCAACTTTATGAACCGCTTTTCGATTATCTTCCATATTATACTGGCATGCTTTTTTGACATTTATCATTGAGTTTATTTCCAGAAGAGACCTGCGTTCTACTTTAACCTTTATGGATGCACATACCTGGGCTTACCTTTATAACTCACTGATCATTTTTGTTTCGCTGTCCATTGTATACTTTTTCCGCAGAAGAGCCCTTGCCCGCGTCATCATCAGCGGTCTGTGGCTGTTCCTTGGAATTATCAACGGATGTATCTTAGCACAGCGTGTCACACCATTTGGCTATACCGACTTAAAGATGGTCACTGACCTCTTAACCATGCAGAATACGAATTACTTTACTGCCGGTCAGGCATTGATTGCCGTTATCGGAGTCGCTGCTTTTATTGCCTTTTGTATCTGGCTTTGGGCAAAGGGTCCGAAATTCCAGGGACGTTCTAACAAACTGGTCGTTTTCCTGTTTGTGGCATCCTGTTTTATCTGGGTTCCACTGACCACACAGGCAGCGCAGGATAAGAATATCATCGCTTCTTATTTTTCTAATATTGCACAGGGTTATGAAAATTACGGTTTTGTTTACGGTTTCTCCTCTTCCGTTGTGGACAGAGGCATGAGCAAACCGGATGCCTACTCAAAAAGAAGATTGAATCGATTGAAGATTCCGTAAAAGTAGCGGATACCAAGCCGCTCTAAAGAGGATATGCCTAATATCGTTGTCGTTCTGTTAGAGTCTTTTGTAGACCCTACTGATATCAACTTTTAAAGACTTCAAGTGATCCGATCCCGAACTTCCATGAACTGGAGGCAAATTACTCCACCGGTCATATGACGGTTCCGGTTGTAGGTGCCGGTACGGCGAATACGGAATTTGAAGTTTTAACCGGTATGGGACTTCAGTTCTTCGGAACCGGAGAATATCCATATAAGACGATCTTAAAAGAAACAGACTGCGAAAGCATTGCTTCCGACCTTTCTAAATTAGGTTACGGAACTCATGTAGTCCACAACAACGGTGGTAACTTCTACAGCCGTGCCAATGCGTTTTTTCTATGATGGGATTTGATACCTTTACCAGTAAGGAACTGATGAACATCACGGAATACACTCCGCTTGGTTCCTGGCCTACTGATGATATCTTAGTGGATGAAACGATCAAGTCCATGGATGCCACACCGGATCGAGCAGGATCTTGTCTACACGATCACGGTTCAGGGTCACGGCGATTATCCGACGGAAAAGGTCATTGAAAACCCTGAAATTACCGTTAGTGGTGCAAAAGATGAAGCTACCAATAATCAGTGGGAATATTACATTAATGAAATCCACGAAGTGGATAAATTTATCGGAAAGTTAAAGGATGCCCTTGCGCAGCGTGATGAAAAACGATCCTCGTACTCTGGGGGGACCATCTTCCTACACTCGGCTTAGAAGAGAGTGATATGGCAACCGGTGATATTTTTAAGACAAAGTATGTAACCTGGAATAATTTCGGTTTGGAGAAACAGGACGCTGATCTGACTTCCTATCAGCTTTTAGCTCACTTAACCGACCAGCTTGACATCCATGAAGGAACAATGTTCCGTTTCCATCAGAGTCAGCAGGATGTAGCAACTGACTCTAAGGATTACATCCAGAATTTCGAGCTTTTACAGTACGATATCCTTTATGGAAAACGCTACTGCTACAACGGCGATAAAGACCCGTATCCGGCTTCGATCTGGTCATGGGTATCGATGAGACCAGTATTGACCGAACGTGGCTTGCCAGTGATGGAAAACTGATGATCTACGGACAGCATTTTACTCCCTGGGTAAGGTCTTTATCAATGGCACCAAGGTTCCTACTACTTATGTCAGCGGCAACTATCTTAAGATTAAAACGGATAAATTAGAGGATAGCGATGTCCTTGTCGTGAACCAGATGGGTTCGAGCAATACGATCTTTAGAAGCTCCAACGAATATGTTTACCATATTCCTGCTGACCCTTCCGAAGAGACGCCTGCTACTGATACACCGCAAAACGAAACAGATATCGAAGATCAGGATGCCCTGATGAATAATATGGATAAAAACGAAGTAGTAAACGACATTCAGGAAGGAACCGAAGAACCGGTAAAACAATATCCACCGGCAACCGCAAAAGAATAGTGAGATTGTGAGAATTTCTCCTTTATAGCTTTATAAAAAATAGGAAAAAACGGCAGCTTTGAAAAAGCTGCGATTCAAGCTTTTTTATCTTTTTGTGTTCTTTATTTCTTCATTACGGTATATATGGTCTGTCAATCTGAATAACAGTGTAATACTCTTTTCCGATCTGCTCCCAGACACTTTCCTGCACTTTTTTCTTTGACCTGTGCATCTGTCATCGGATAATCAAACGGTACCAACACATCAAATATCATATTTGTATGCGTTGGTCCGATGACGGTTCTGAAATCGTGCATGGACACATCGCCCTCTAAATTTTCTACAATGTCTTTTACTGCCGCCCGAAGCTCATTGGTCTGTTCATCATTAACCACCAATGGATCCATATGGATGACTGCCTCACAATGCAGCTGCTCTTTTAAATCATTTTCTATAATGTCGATCATGTCGTGTATCTTTAAAATATCCTCATCTGCCGGTACCTCTGCATGAAGTGAGATCATTACACGCCCCGGTCCATAATTATGTACCACTAAATCGTGAATCCCCAGTACCATATCATAGCCGTTTACAATTTCTTCAATCCGCTCCACAAATTCAGGCTCCGCCGGCTGCCCAAGCAACGGATCTAGCGTATCTTTTGCTGCTGAAAATCCCGCATAGAAGATAAACAAGCCTACCAGAACTCCACAATAGCCATCCACCTGTAATCCGGTATATTTTGCAACAATTGCTGCAATTAAGACAACTGTTGTTGCAAGTGTGTCACTCAGACTGTCCACTGCTGTCGCTTTCATTGCTGCCGAATCGATTTTTTTTACTGATCGACTATTGTAAAAATACATGTAGATTTTTACTAAGATAGATGCTACTAAGATTCCCATTGCCAATAGACTGAATTCCACTTCTGTCGGATGCATGATCTTATCCACAGAATTTTTGATCAGCTCAAACGCCATCAACAAAATAACTCCCGAAACAATCAATCCTGACACATATTCTATTCTCCCATGGCCAAACGGATGATCCGGGTCCGGCTTCGCCCCTGCAAGTTTAAAACCGATCAAAGTCACAAAAGAAGAACCTGCATCGGACAGGTTGTTAAACGCATCTGCAGTAATGGAAATGGAACCACTGATCGTTCCTGCTATGAATTTTCCTGCAAACAGACATATATTTAAAAAGATTCCCACGACTCCGGTCAGCATTCCATATGCCTGCCGGACTGCCGGCGAATGTATTTTCCTTATCCTTGATAAATATTCCAGCCAATAATGTTACCATGTTTTTTCCTCTTTCTACGATTTTTCTATCATTCTATTTAAATTCGCTCAATTTCTGATTCAGCCATTCTATCATCCCGGTTCTTCCCTCCTCCGTAAATGGAAATTCCCAAGTATTTGCTTTTTTTTCGTCCTCTGTTTCTTCCCAACAGTATGGCTGCGGATAAACTGCTGCTGACAGAACTGCTTCCTCTTCCTCGTCTTTTTTTTTCGGATAAGTCGATAACGCATATTTCCATAGCTGCCGGTAAATGCCCTGTTGTATGTAAAATAATTCAGTTTGTAGATATCGGTATCTTTTATCTGCATGTAGAGCCTCCTTGGATGTTTTTTTTGTATCGTATGTGTGGGGACGGGTCCGGGTTACATCGGTGTTCCCACTTCTATCAGGTTACCATCTAAATCATAAAACCGAACTACTTTTTTGACCCCAACTGTCTGTCATAAGCCTGTTCACATATTGAACAGATGGATACAGTTTTTCCAGTTTCTGTACAAACGCTTCTATATCACGTTCCTCAAAATACAATTCACATGCGTTACTCTCTGAAACAATCTCTTTTCCCAGAAAATTTCTCCAGATTTTTTTTTTCTTCCTGAAGCACCAGACCTTCGGTTAATATCATGTTTCCGTCATTGTCTAATACCATGTTCAAGCCAAACAGGTCATGGTAGAACTGCTTAGATCTTTCGATATCTTTTACGACGATCAGTACGTTTTTTAGTTTCATGGACATTCCTCCGTTGGGTGATGTTACATACTTCCGTTATCATACCACAAAAAGTCCCATAGACCAAGGTCTATGAGACTTTTCCATATCATATATTCTTTATTCTGCTGATTCGTTATGAATTCTAATTAGCAAACACCCTGAGCTAACATATCAGTTTCTAATGCGTCCGCAGATTTGCTCGGGTTTTGAGGTCGGTTTATATTATGTGTATAGAGTGATTGTCGGATAATTTCGATTAACATGGGAAATATTTATTCTAACTGTTTTAATAATCACGCTTCTATTGTATATAAACCAGTTTGTTCTTAGACCAATTATATGTTTTTGAAATGCTGCCATGTCAATATAATCATTTCTTCAATAACTTATACGCCATCTCCATTTGTTTCTTAGTTATTCTATATTTTTTCCACTTCTCTTTATAATAATCAATAAATTCTTTAGATAAAGATTCTCTTTGTTCTATTAATTTCATCAGTGATGTTAATATTTCAACAAAATCACAAGTAGAACGTACATTACTGAATATAGTTCCTAATTCTATAAGCACGGTCTTGTTTATCCTTAAGTCAAATGACGGTTTCTGATATCTGATCAGCACTTTTTGTCGGCCTTCTTGCCTATTGCGTCTTACTTTTGTTGCAAAAATAGTTTGTCCATATCCAGTTCTACACAAAAAGTTACAGCATACATATTTCTCGAAAATGTCTTTTCATTTCGAATTTCTATTAATTCTAATTTGCCAAACGGTAATACCTCAATCATTTCGCCAATAGTCAATTTACTTACTTGCTCACAACTAAAAAGACGATATTGCTGTTTCTCGTCAAAATTTCTTTTCCTTCTAACAACCAAACAATAAGTTGCTCAAAAACTTTATAGTCTTGTACTCCTCGAAGTTCAATAGGAATCCAACTCTCCCCATGCAAAGCACCAAATAATGCTCCTACCATAGATCCCAACGTGTCTGTATCTGTATTTTTCAAATTTATTGTTTCCATTAAACCTTTATATGGATCTGCTGCATATTTGGAAAACAAATATATCGCAATAACTGCCGAAACGTTTCCGGCCCCATTTACCTTTTATCAAAACAGCATAATTTCTCCAAAATTCCATTCCCAATATCCAGCACTCCTTGTACTATACCCTCTCTTGCAATTTTGAGATACTCAACTGTTTCATTTACACAATCTTCCCATAAAATGTCATATTCTATGCTTAGATACCTCTGCGCCTCTTCTTTCCATGCCTCTATATTATTAACTTTTGGTAAACTTCCCCAAATCTCCTTTTTATTTATTAATTCTTCAATTAGTTCTCCATACTCTAATGTAGTTTCTAAAGAAAATATATACGCTAAACTATATGCATATAGCATAGCACCAACTAAAGCCTGGGATGTCCGTGAGTATACATTCCATTAAGCAAAACCTGCTTCATGATATATTCAATATCTTCTTCATTTTTTATGACATGCGGATAATCCTCATTACAACACCATTACCACCAGCCATGTAATAAGATCGTATTGATTTTTTTCATCATTCCTCTCATCCCATGGTGAAATACCTTTTGCCCATGCTTTTGCCGCATCGTTTTGTAGCGCCTCCACCTCCTCTTTGATACTCCAACCATGCTGGCAATTCAACTTGTCTAAAATAAGTTCCCCACTGATTTCCTCTTAAAAAAGACTTCTAAGAGTGGCAATCAGTAATTGGGTGTCATCACTATACTCTCCTGCACATATCCTCTTCATATGTCCAATACCTACCTCCGCATTTTCTACTCCACTCAACAAATGCGTTTAATTCATTGTAATGTTTATTCAAATTATTACTATTTTGTTCATTAGGCCAACCAAGCGCATCACCTATAGCTGCTGCCAGCATTGCCCCCTTTATATTTTTCAGAAAATATTCTTTTCATATTCATATCTCCTCATAACGTTTTTCAGAAGGTACCATTCCTCGATGAATTTTTTCGCTCATTACTCGCTCAAATAATTCTGAGCTACATAGACATCAATATTGGGAATTTCTAATATTTTCCATTCCGCAATTTTTGCTTTGCTATACTTTCATCCTTAAAAGCAACTCCTGTAATAAACTTTCTCGAATATTAGAATAAACTAACACTTCTGCCTGATCATTCGTCGGTATATTATTGAACATATTTTCATTTCGTGAAAATCCATCTACAGTATGGGCAAATATTTCTAAAAAACCTTCATATCCTTTTTTAATATATGCACCATACCTTTTTGCAGCATTAACCGGGCAAAACTGAGTTGTTTCCAATGTAGCAACTATAGGATCAATAAAAATAATTGCCCAATCTGGAAAAAAATATAATTATTATCTTTAACTCTCTTATAATACCAATAATTAGGATATTGAATCGTGCAATTTACATAATCTTTTTTTCCATCATACCTATCTGTATCATTTTGAACCAATATGTCTTCATCAATAAAATCAACAGCCTTTATCCCCTCCTCTGAACTTAAAATGTGTAACAATTTATTCGTATGTACGAAATGGCATAACCTAGTTATATTTCGTTTTTTATCTCGCTTTGGTTTCAATAATCATTTTATTTCCCTTTCAATATAAAGATTATCTACGTTATCTGGTACTAATTCTGTCTTTTCTCCACTATATGATATAATTAATCCACTTTTAGCTCTAGTAACCGCAACATAAATTAATTTAATATCTTCCTTCAGTGCTTCATCACGACTTTCTAATGCCTTGACTTTATCTTCTCCTGAAGATATTCTTGTGAACAAAACGGTAACATAACCAATTCAAATTCTAATCCTTTTGCCGAGTGATAGGTTCCTATTGATATCCTGGCATTTATTATCATTGTTCCCATTTTGTTTTTTAAAATCTGTGGTTTTATGCCTTTCTCCCTTACTTTCTCCTCAACTATATTGACTAACTCTCGGTTTCTCACAAGTATTGCAACACTCTGTCTTGCAGAAGCACTTATTGCATTCTCTACAACCCATTTCAATTCATTCTCTTCATTTTCAAACTTAACAAGTGCCGGAAGTGGCGATGATGCAGTCGGCATAATTGGTTCAACTAAATCGGAAATACTTTCAAAATATTTTGATTTTGAAAGAGCAATAGCAAATCGTGCTATTTCTCTGCTATTTCTATAATTCCTGTCAAATCTCCATATCTTTCTTTTTTCTCAATATTTAAGCCAGCATCCCTCCATGATAATCTCGAACCATAAATCTGTTGCGCAACGTCTCCAAAAAAAGTTAGTGATCCATCTTGAGGGATTGTATTCACTAATGATTTAAAGCATAATCGGAGATAAATCTTGCCCTTCATCTATCACTATATGCTTGTACATTCTCTCATTTTGATCTGATAACAACTCACTATAAACTGTTTGAGCAATATCCTCCCAATCATACCAATATCCCTCTTTTTTCTAATTCTTTTGTATTCTTCATAAACTGCATAAAAATACTTTCTATTTTCTCGCTTAATCCTAGTATCAGACCGTCCAATTCTTTCCGTTGTCTCATACTCCGATAAAGTCGTTATACCCATTTTCTCAATCCAACTAATTTCTTCTAAAAATACGGTATCATCTCTCTTGTATGTATTATTCGCTGGATTTTGTGACCGCAAATTTTCCAATGCCTGCCTAATTAAAAGTAATTTTTTGTATCACCATCTTCTATTCCCCGACACAATACCATTCCAACGTGGCATCTTTCCTCTACTTGCCAAATAACCCCTCGCGAACTTATGATAATTTCTCACATGAATATTTGGTGGGAGTTCACTTCCAACAATTGCTTCTAAGTATTTAACTAATGTTGTATTAAATGTGATTAAAAGTATATTAGCTTTAGGACTATAATTTGCCAGCCCTATTGCTCTGTAAATTGCCAATGTGGTTTTTTCCGCTTCCAGCGGTTCCTAAAACAACATTATGCCCTATTGGCTTTAAATCTAAAACTTCTAATTGTATTCCTTTTGGTTTTGGTAATGCCATTTTATTCCTCCATTTGTAACACAATAATACTCTATTTTACTATTTCTTCTCACCCATAAATTGTATATCAGTCCAAGATATCTTGTAAATAATAGGAGCTCTTTTCATTTATAAAACTTCAATAATTGTTAAAAAGCCGCAAAAAATCCTGATACTGATTCACCACCCGGTAAATCTCCACATACTCTTTTCAATCTTATACAGCACAACATACTTTCCACATATCACATATTTATAATCTGTCCGGAAGCTGACTCTCTTAGCAAGATCGGCTCCCATGTACGGAAATTGCTGTATGTTCTCAATTCGCACATATATCTCCTGAATGGTCTTAACTGCCATTTCTTCATTATCTTCAGCAATATACTCTCTAATATTCTTCAAGTCCTCTGCAACAATAGGGTTAATCCGTAATTTCACCATAAATTATACCCCCGACAGATTTCTTCAGTTCATCCAAACTCATCCAGGCACTTTCATCCTTAACTGCTTCTTCTGCTTCCTGCAATTTCATGAGTAGCTTCTTTTCGGCTTTTTCTCGTTCATAGTCCTCAATATCCATAACCACAAACTTTCCTCTTCCATTTTTGGTCAAAAACACAGGTTCTCCAACCTGGCAATTTTTCAGTACTTCATTATAATTTCTTAAATCTGATACAGGTAATATATTCGGCATAACATCAGCTCCTTTTTCTGAGATATTTTTTATTTTATATCTGTATTATAATCCATTGTTGCTGTAAAATTCAACGTATAATTTGCACTACAAAACCACTAAAAATTTCTCATGCTGTAAAGTAAAATCTTCAACGTTCTTATATTCGTATATAAACATTTTTTCATATATCTCTTTATCTTGATTGTGCTGATTTCCTGCACTTTCCAATTAACAAACAACCTATTTTATACCAATATTTATCATATGCATTAATCAAATCCTGACTTATATTTTCCAGACATCATAGTCTCCCATATACAGGCATCCGGCATTTTTCGATTACGATTACAGCAACACCTATAATAATTAGTATCAACTATACTTTGTCTCAAAGACTGTACTTTCGTACCAGAATATAACGTCATTGAATTTGTGTTAAAATTACCCTTCATTGCTTTATAGAATTTCTAATATTTGCACGGTCTATCTCTGTTCCCGTTTTCCCAAATTTTCTGTATATCTTCGTTGTTTATATCATTCCCGAACATCCTATTTAATTCATCTTGTAGCTGCCCTAATCCTATCTGTTTGTCTAAAATTATAAGGAATGTATACCCATTCCTCACATATGCAGTCATTTTCAATAGTACTTTCAAAAACAGTAGCAGAAACATTTTCTCCCCGAGGCGATTGATACTGCATCAATTCTACCATTACTTTTGCCCGTTTTCACTAATTTGATATAAACTCGGACTATATCCTATATTTAAGTAATTGAATGCTTCATAAGGATTTTTCCACAAAGTAAGATGCAAATGATTCTCTTTCATTATATTGATTAAATTATATAATTTTATATACCTGGCATCTGACTCTGTTAACAATGGAAAAAATATTTTGTTAACCTTACAATACTTTAGTAAAAGGGAATTCCATTAATATGATCTTCATCTAAATGTGAAATAAATACTGCATGAATAATCTCATCTTTTTTTCAAAATTGTTTTTTTTTATTTGTTCCTCAACTAATTTCACATTTGTTGAAGAACCACAGTCGTATACAATATTTATCCGTTCTGTTTCAAAATTCCACATAAATTGTTCACAATAAAAATGCCCTGACCAACAGGTAAAAACTTTGGAATCATCATAACTATTTTACACCTCATACTTTATCTTTTTATCTCCCCACCAGCTCATGTACTGTGGTACATGGACACATCTCTGATGGCTTTGTTTTTACCTTCCTGATACATTGCTCCAGCTTCTTTTCTGCTATCCGGATCATTTTCTCATTACCAAATTTACAGAGTTTTCCATACATCTGACCAAATTCTGAGCAACATGTCCAGGAATTCTGAATTACCGGCATAGAACCAAAATATGCATACATCTATATTTCAAAACACGGATTTGACCACAATGGTTTGAATTGTCCATCAAACAAATAATTCTTCCTCATAACTCTCATCTTTACGAATATCCCCATCCTCATCCAGGAAATCAGCCAACCAGAAACGCCTCTGTCATCCTTTTCCACAAACCAGATTTCATCACGGCGTAACAATTTGTTCGATAACTGCCATGTATCATGTGTGGTAAATACAAGCTGTGCATGATTAGTATTGATTTCCGGATTTAAGAATGTAAGCAGAAAAATTTCTTACAAGCAACGGATGAAGGCGGGCATTTAATTCATCAATAAAAAATACGCTTCCCTTTTCCAATACTTCCTGTAATTCCGGATATAATGCAAACATTTTTCAATGTTCCGGCAGACTCCATTCCCAAAGGGATTTCTGCCATACCATCCGAATCAATCATTTTATGGAGGGCATTAATTTTGTAGGTATCCTCTTTTACCTCTCCATCACTGGGAATCTTTTTTCTATCTTAAAATCCTTAATATGTTCATCAAAAGATGCAAAATATTCTACCACCTTCTGCTGAACATCCTTGTTTTCTACAAATCCCTTTGGCAATCTGTGGGACATAAAAAGTTTGTAAACGGATTACCAAAATCAGCAAATTCATTTGCCACAAACCAGTCTCTGATTGCTTTACACTTACTGATTTTCAGTTTCGCTCCTAAAGAAATAATAAGCACCTGTTTTTCAAGTGCGACTCGAATATTATCCCTGCTGTTCTTAGGAAAACCAGACAAGTCTAATTCTTCATCAGAAGTTCCACGATAGAACACAGTGCTATATTTTCTAGCAGTCTTCGCTTTAGAATTGAGCCATTCTTCTGTCACACCTTCTTTATTAATGCAAAACCATAATTATATGTTCTCTCCGACTTATCCCCCGGAAAAATGAAATATACTTCAAAACCAGATTCTGCATTCGCTGATATTGAATCAAACAAAAACGGAGTAGGTCTGAATTCTTCAAACTTTTCCTCTTCATCCCCATACTTAAAAGAATTAACAACATAATCCGACATATATTCAAAGGCATTATATATATTAGACTTTCCGCTGGCATTGGCTCCATAAATGGCAGCAACCGGCAAAATCTTCTCACTACCAATAGCTACTACTCTATCTGAAAACTCTGTCATCTTCGCTGCTGACAAATCCAAAGTAGCTTCTTCTCTAAATGATTTAAAATTTTTAAAATTAAATTGAATTAACATGATTGCTACCTCGCCTTCTTTTCTCTCTTCTATTATATCCAATTGATTTGTAAAATCAACGCTTAAATTTGTTTTTTCTCACTTAGATGTATTTTTGTTATTTCCCTATATACCATTAAAGTCCCATAGACCAAGGTCTATGGGACTTTTCCATATCATATATTCTTTGATTGTACTAATTCACTGTGAATTCTGATTAGCAAACACCCTGTGCTAACATAGCATCAGCAACTTTTTCGAATCCGGCAATGTTGGCACCTGCAACATAGTCACCTTCCATGTTGTAGCGTTTTGCAGCATCGTCTAAGTTGTGGAAGATATTTACCATGATGTTCTGTAATTTTGCATCTACTTCCTCGAATGTCCAGCTTAATCTCTCAGAGTTCTGGGACATCTCGAGTGCGGATGTTGCAACACCACCTGCGTTTGCAGCTTTTTCCAGGTGCAAAGAGAACGTTGTTCTTCTGTAAGTACTCTGTTGCCTCTAAAGTAGTAGGCATGTTTGCTCCTTCTGCAACTGCCATACATCCGTTTGCAACAAGCTGTTTTGCATCGTCTAATAATAACTCGTTCTGAGTTGCACATGGAAGAGCTACGTCACACTTGATGCTCCATACCCACGTCCTTCATGATATTCTGCACTTGGTCTTGCTGCAGCGTACTCTGTTAAACGTGCACGTTTTACTTCTTTTTACTTCTTTTAATAATGCTACATCAATTCCTTCCGGATCATATACCCAACCGGTAGAATCAGATACGGTAACAACCTTAGCACCTAACTGTTGTGCTTTCTGTGTTGCATAAATTGCAACATTACCGGAACCGGAAACACATACGGTCTTGCCTTTGATGTCATGTCCGTTGCATTTTAACATCTCTTCTGTTAAATATAACAGACCATATCCTGTAGCTTCTGTACGAGCTAAAGATCCGCCGTAGGATAATCCTTTTCCTGTTAATACACCTTCATAAAGACCTCTGATCTTTTTATACTGTCCGAACATGTAACCGATCTCTGGCACCTGTTCCGATATCTCCTGCAGGAACATCTGTATCTGCTCCTATGTATTTGCAGAGTTCTGTCATAAAGCTCTGGCAGAATGCCATAACTTCACGGTCTGATTTTCCTTTTTGGATCAAAGTCAGAACCACCTTTACCGCCTCCGATTGGAAGTCCTGTTAAAGAGTTTTTAAATACCTGCTCGAAACCTAAGAACTTGATGATTCCCAGATTTACAGACGGATGGAGACGAAGACCTCCCTTGTACGGTCCAATAGAACTGTTGAACTGTACTCTGTATCCTGTATTAACCTGAACCTGTCCCTTATCATCTACCCATGGTACACGGAATTTAAGCTGTCTATCCGGCTCGCAAAGACGCTCTAATAAAGCTTCTCTTCTATATACTTCTTCGTTTGCATCAATGACCGGGCGTAAAGAATTTAATACTTCGGTTACTGCCTGAAGGAATTCCGGTTCAGACGCATTTTTTCGCGTACTCTCTCAGTACTTCATCAACATAGCTCATCGTTTTCAATATCCTTTTTAATTAGTGTACATACTTCGTTAGGGTTATCCATAATCTTTAATAACCGCCTCATCGTTTTTTATTTTATTATGATTTTTGCAATTTTGCAACATTTTTCCTGCATTTTTATTAATTTAATTGATAAAATTTTTTAGATTTTATTGACATAGCAGATATAACCACACTCTCTTAGGATTTTCAAATAGGAACTTAGACGCTCAAATGCAGGTTCTGCCCTATCCCCAAACCTTTCTCTCCATACATGCCAGCTCATATACTGTTTTTTGCCCGTCCATTTCCTGCCATACATAGCTTCCCATCTGCTCTAATTCTATCATGGAGTAGCGTGGCTTTTTTAGTGTGATTTGCAAGATTCGATTCCAGAATCCTTCATTTTTACGATAATCTCTACATTACCGTGTTCATTTAACTGATAAGAATATCTGCTGTTTCTCTTTGGGATATAGTCAAGATAGTTCTCCTGCTTTCTCATTTTTCTTTTCCTTTCTGGATGGATAATATCAATGTTCCGATCAATACCACAAACATGATCAGTGCTCCGATATTTCCAAAATTCATTCTGTCTCCGGCGGCTGCGAGCCATTCCCTACGGTTCCGCCTCGTTTTGACGGAAGGACGGCAAATACGGCAAGCAGGATTCCGATCGTCCTTCCCCTGCAATTAAGCCGGATGAATACAGGATTCCGCTCTCGATCATCTGTTTTTGATTTTCTTCCTCTTCCCCTCTCTTTTTTTTCAATCCAGAGTCTTACCAGACCACCGACTGCCATCGGTGTGCTAAGATGGATCGGAAGATAGAGACCGACTGCAAACGGAAGGACCGGTATCGTCAGTATTTCTGCTGCAACTGCGAGTGCCACGCCTGCAAAAACCAGATTCCATGGAAGATTACCGCCCATGACACCTTCCACTACCATTTTCATTAAGGTCGCCTGCGGAGCCGGAAGTTCTGACGAGCCATATCCCCAGGCTGCATTGAGCAGATAGAGAATTCCTCCAATTGCCATCGAGGATACCACTACACTGATCAGCTCTCCGTACTGCTGTTTTTTTTCGGGGTTGCCCCAACGATATAACCTGTCTTTAAATCCTGTGAAGTATCGCCGGCGATAGCAGCAATGATACAGATGATCGTGCCGACTGCGATCGACGATACCATTCCCTCTGCAGTCGCCCTGCTGCTTTTATAAATTGCTGCGGTAATGATCAAGGTTGCAATTGCCATTCCCGATACCGGATTATTCGAACTTCCTACTAACCCGACCATTCTTGAAGATACGGTTGCAAAAAGAATCCTAAGACTACAATTAAAATTGCTCCCGGTAAATTGACCGGTATCACAGGGATCAGCCACATTACGATCGCGGTAATTAAAATTCCCACAAGGACAACACGGATTGGGATATCCTGCGATGTTCTGGATTCCTCTTCCATATTTTTTCCATAACCGCGGACTGCCTGTGCAAAAGTCCGTATGATCAGCGGCAATGCTTTGATCAGACTGAAAATACCTCCCGCCGCCACGGCTCCTGCACCGATATAACGGATGTAATTGCTCCAGATACCCCATGCCCCAAGTTCGCTGATTGGTACCGTAGCCGGATATAAAACAGCATCCTCTCCAAATAGTGCAATCACAGGCATAATGACAAACCATGCGGTCACGCCTCCGGCAAGCAGATAGGATGCCACACGCATTCCGCAGATATAGCCGACTCCTAACAATGCCGGAAGCACATCTATACCGATTCCCGCTCCCTTATAACTCTTCACCTCAAAATCCACTTCACTTGGAAACACCCGCAGACCATCTGCGATAAATTTGTAAACAGCGCTATCCCAAGTCCTGCAAAAACCGTTCCTGCTTTGGCTCCACCTTTTCTCCTGCCAACAATACTTCTGCACAGGCTGTTCCTTCCGGATATGGCAGTACACCATGTTCCTGTACAATGAGTGCGGAACGCAGCAGGATCATGAAAAAAATACTCCAAGCGCCCCTCCACAGATACAGATCAGTGCGATTTCTCCTAATCCGGGCATGGTACTTTTTCCTTCCGCTGCCCACATAAAAAAGTACCGGCATGGTAAAGATAGCTCCTGCCGCAAGGGACTCTCCGGCTGAACCGATCGTCTGCACCATATTATTTTCTAAAACGGAATCTTTCCTTAAGATAATGCGAATAACTCCCATTGAGATGACCGCTGCCGGGATCGATGCGGATACCGTCATTCCGACACGCAGTCCGAGATATGCGTTTGCCCCTCCAAATAAAACCGCCAGTATGATGCCTAAGATCACACTGGTGGCGGTAAATTCCGATACCCTTTTTCTGCAGGGATAAACGGCTTAAAATTGTTCTGTTCATGATGTAAAGAGTCCATCTTCTGTTTCCTTTCACGAAATATTTTTTCTTAGTATGTACAGAAAGATTTTCTCTTATTCTTAGATATTCTGATAGGATCTTTTACTCAAAATCACGATAATTCTTTGTCTCGCGCGAAATATAAAGTGTTGAGACAATATCGGAGATGCCACTGTATAACAATCCGATGCCGACAAAGCGAAGTAATGTCATTGCCGTGGAAAACGGGTTAAAGATAATAACGCCTCCTAAGATCAGGTTTAAACAGGCGGTTGCTAATACCGTCGTCCATCTTCTGGCTTTCATTCTTGCTAAATCTACTGCCTGCTGCAGTTTGGAAAACCCACTGAACAGGATGACCACGCCTAAGATGATCGGGATAATGGAAACGACAACTTCTGCCTTATAGTAGATCAGCAATCCTACGATCATCAGAAAGATTCCAAGCACCAGTCCGCTGCTGTATCTTCCACTTCCCGGCTCATAGCGGAAGTAGCCGATGACCTGTCCTATGCCCATAAAGAGCAGCATTGCCGCTGCGATATACGCAATCATTTTTGTGGTTGTAACAGGGAAAAACAGCAATACCAATCCTGCAACGATCAGAACTGCTCCCGATATCAGCATCCCACTTTTTATTTTTTGAAAAATGTTCATTTTCTTTTCCTCCAAGTGTTTTGTCTATGACTGTTATATCACAATTATTTCAATTATTCAATCGAAATGAACTTAATCCCGTTTTCTCACATAAACCAACTGATTATGGCTGTCCTTTGCATTCTCCCGACGGATCTCAACATCCCGGAAGGACTCTAACAGATTGCTCAGTTTTGCATAGCCATAGTTACGGCAGTCAAAATCCGGATAGAGCTTTAAGACCATGTTTCCAAGTTCCCCTAAGAACATCCAGCCGCTCTCGTCTGAATTTTCTTTTAACAGTGAAAAGATTGCCGTTTTGATCTCTCTAAGATCAGTGATCGGAGAAATATCTGCCTCATTTTTTTTTCTCTATACTCTGCTCCGCAATGTTATTGTTCTCACGTTTATAATAACTTTTTCCAACATTTCTTCCTTTTTTCGGAATCTCTTCCACGCTGCGCATTAAGATATCCAGTGTCTTAAAACGGTCACATGCTTTGACAAACGGTGACGGTGTCTTGCTCTCGCCCATGCCGACCACATATTTTCCCGACTCTCTTAAACGCATTGCGAGTTTAGTAAAATCACTGTCTGATGAGACAATGACAAATCCATCTATTTCTCTTGTATACAGTATGTCCATTGCATCAATGATCATTGCCGAATCGGATGCATTTTTCCCGGTTGTATAGCTGTACTGCTGAATCGGTGTCAGTGAATTTTCCAACAGACATTCTTTCCATGAATGTTTTCCAATCTCTGTCCAGTCCCCATAAATCCTACGGATGCTGACATCTCCTAAGGTCTTGGTTTCACGAAGAACCAAATCCATGTATTTTGGCGATACATTATCCGCATCTATCAGCAGTGCATATTTTTTTTCTGTTTCCATTCTGTTCCTCCGAGATTTCATGATGTTCTTATTCTAGCACTTTGCGAAAACAGATTCAACGCATTTATTCTACGGATTGCAGTTCTTGCACGGCGAATATCCACTCTGTTCTAACTCTTCACGGCTCGTCTGTACTTTTTGAAAATTTTCCTCTTTGATCGTGATACGCTGCCGCAGGTCTCCCGGTGGAATTTTTTCGTATTTGTGTTCAGGACATAGGTTGTCTGCTCTGTGACATTGTCTGCATTTTCCCTGTCAGACTCTGTCTGTTCCCCGCTCTGCCAGGAATCCGTTGCCGAACAGTTCCAGTTGATGTTTTCTCCATCCGAACTTGCGATAATGCTGCCCTGCTCATCGGTACGGAACACCTCTACTCCCATACTCCGCAGCCGGTTTAACACTTCTGCATGAGGATGTCCATAGCTGTTCCCCTCACCACAGCTTATGACGGCATATTTTGATGAACAGCATTTAAAAATTCCTGCGTGCTTGCCGAACGGCTTCCGTGATGTGCCACTTTGTACACATCTGCCGAGATATCGATTCCATTCGTGAGCATTTCCGCTTCTGATGCTTCCTCGGCATCTCCGGTAAACAGGAAGCAGTTTTTTCCATATTCTAAGAGGATTGCCACGGAATAGTCATTGGCATTGCCACCATAGGAATTGGAATTTGGTGCTATGATCGTAAAATTTTGCTTCTCCGAGAGCATACTGTTCCCCTACCACCGGATAGGTGATCTTCATATTTTTATCGTGAATAACATCGACTAACTCCTGATAGGTCTTGGTGTCTTTTTTCATAGTCGGGCATAATGACTTTCTCAGTTGTACTTGTATACAATCACATCCAGACCACCGATATGGTCTGCATCCGGGTGCGTACCTATGACATAGTCTAAGGATTCTACCCCCTGTTTTTTCAGATATAATTGCACCGTGGTTCCTTTATTGTTGTTACCGCCATCGATCAGCATGGCGTGGGAGCCACATTTTATCAAGGTTGCATCTCCTGTCCAACATCTATGTAGTGGACTTCCAGCATCCCTTCCGGTTTTGACGTATCCGGTGCTTTTGCTGCTTTTTCCTCCTGCCCGGATTGTAATGTCTTTTCGGATGTGGTGTCCAACCGGTCTTTTCCCGAAGTGGATGTGTCCGGTTGTGTAGTTGAGCATGCGGTAAGACATATGCATAAAATAAGTAGTATGGATAAATATTTTTTCATACTATGATATTAGCATAAATTTTTAAAAATGAAACACACTTTACCAAAAAAGACAGCCTGCGGCTGCCTTTTTTAATATCAGATATCGTTATGTCAGCAAATTCTGCATACTCTTCAGACTGATGACCAGTGTTGAAGTATTGTGAAGCAGTGCTGAAGTTGCCGGCTGAATGACTCCCAACCCCAAGTGCAATTAAACCTGTATTAAATCCTACGATCTGTTTGTAGTTTTTACTAATTTTTTCATCAGGGCATCACTGATCAGTTTTAATGTCACGATCTGGTACAGGTCATCCGCACCGATAGTAATGTCTGCAATCTCTCTTGCAATCTCAGCACCATCACTTATGGCAATACCTACATCTGCTGCTGAAAGCGCTGGTGAGTCATTAATTCCATCACCGATCATAATAACTTTTCTTCCAGCTGCTTTTTTTTTTCCACAAATCCTGCCTTATCTTCTGGAAATACTTCAGAATAATATTCGTCTACACCAACGCGCTCTGCGATCGCATGTGCAGTACGTTCACTGTCACCTGTCATCATGACGATTTTTGACAGTCCCGCTTTTCTAAGCGAGGTGATGACTGCTTCCGCTTCTTCGCGTAACGGATCTTCAATGCAGATCACGGCTGCTAATTGATTCTCAATGGCTAAATAGAGATGTGTATACTCTACCGGAAGATTTTCAAATAATTCCTCTTTTCCCTCCGGAATTGTACATTTTTCATCTTCAAATACAAAATGGCTGCTTCCGATGACCGCCCGATTTTCCGTTGATAGTCGTGGAAATTCCATGTGCAACAATATATTCAACCTTAGAATGCATCTCTTCATGGGCAAGGCCTTTTTCTTCTGCCGCCTGAACGACTGCTTTTGCCATGGAATGTGGGAAATGCTCTTCCATGCAGGCGGCAATTCTCAACAGCTCGTTCGGGTCTCTTTCATCAAATGATACGACTTCAACCACCGATGGTTTTGCCTTTGTCAAGGTTCCCGGTCTTATCAAATACGATCGTATCTGCCTCTGCTACGGCTTCTAAATATTTGCCGCCTTTTACCGTCATATGGTAGAGGCTTGCTTCACGGATCGCAGAAAGAACAGAGATCGGCATTGCTAACTTTAAGGCACAGGAAAAATCTACCATTAAAACAGAAAGTGCCTTTGTGGTGTTGCGGGTCAACAGATAGGTCAACGCGGTTCCACCAAGTGTATATGGTACTAATCTGTCTGCTAAATGCTCTGCTTTTCCTTCTAATGAGGATTTCAGTTTTTCTGATTCCTCGATCATGGTTACAATCTTCTCGAACGGCTTTGAACCACCTACTTCTTTTTACAAGAATGGTAAGCTCGCCCTCCTCTAAAAACAGTACCTGCATAGACATAGTTGCCTTCTGCCTTTCTGACCGGCAGGGATTCTCCGGTTAAGATGCCTGATTGACCATTGCTTCTCCTTCGAAACCTCGCCGTCAAATGGGATCACATTACCCATATACAACAACCTTCATCTCCTGCGGAAATATCATTTACCGATACTAAGAACTTCCTGACCGTCTGACTTCAACCATACTTTTCCTACATTTAAAGCCATGGTTCTTGCAAGGTCATTGACGGATTTCTTATGTGTCCATTCCTCTAAAAGTTCTCCGATTCCCAACAGGAACATGACTGAGCCTGCCGTGCCGAAATCTTTACGAAGAACAGATACTCCAATTGCCGTTGCATCTAACACCGCCACTTCCATCTTACGATGCCAGAGTGACTGGATTCCTTTTGCAATATACTTTAAGGAACTCAGTGTAATGTAGGCTGTGTAGACCGGATATGGAAGTACGATCTTTTGACATACCGCATCAGAACTTTTCCTATCAGTTTTTCCTGATAAACGGCATTGAGTTCTCTGCCGGAATGCTCTAATAAACCTGTCGGAACTTCTGCTTTTTCATAGCAGAAGCCCTGCAATAACTGAATGATATAACTTCTCTCCGGTATACGAAATCACCGCATCTCCGGTCCGCTCATATACTTTTGCACATGTAACGTACTTATCGTTTTGTAAAAATAGAGTAAAATATCTGCCTGTGCATAAGTCATTCTGTTCTGTGAAAGATGAACTCTCATCCTTCCCGTCATTTCATGCTTAATTGAAAATTTCACTTATTCCTCACCTGCTGTATCTTCAAACTCTTCTTCTTTTGCAGCTCTTGCCTCGTTGATGTCCTTAGCTTCTGCATAGATGTCGCCTGCATTCTCCTGAATGGTTGTTGCAGTTTTCATTACGCAGTCTTTTGCCCGAAGCACCGCTGCCGTACAGCCTGTGTATACTTTCTTTGCGTCTTTACTGGACAGGATTTTGACTCCGGCTGTTCCAAACAGCGTTCCTCCTGCAAAAAAGTCCGATTTTTTCCAATTAATACTCATCGTTGTTTCCTCCTTACGCATATGCTATTTTTTATTTTACTCTATCATAGTACCTCCCATCGGCATTTTCCACGTTTTTCTCTTGTTGAAAAATTTTATCAACAGTCACTTCTTTTTAGTCCCGATTGATAATCCGTGCAAGTCCGATTGCCGGCAGACTCTCGTCTTTTTCTTTTTCGCTGTAACGCTCGATCCGGTTACGGATCTCTCCCATCTTCTTGACCCAATCGGCAATGACATTTGCACACTCGGTCAGTTCTTCTGCCATCTGTACTGCCTCTGTTTCCGGGATCTTTTTGTAACGCAGCTTATGCTCCAAACTTGCCCAGAAGTCCATTGCGATAGTACGAAGCTGCACTTCCACCTTCATCGGTCTCTTCGTTTTCTAAAAAGATCGGTACTTCCACGATCAGGTGCAGACTCCGGTAACCGCTTGGCTTTGGATTTTGATGTAATCTTTTTCTCGACGTCGGATATCGTCCTGCTGTAACAGACATTCCGCTAACAGATAAATGTCCTCCGGGAACGAGCATACCACACGGACTCCTGCAATGTCGTTAATATTTTCTTCAATGGATTCTAAGGAAAACGATCTGTTCTCTCTTGACTTTTTCAGGATTCCATCAAAGGATTTGACTCTCGTCTTGATCGTCTCAATTGGATTTCTGTCATATTGCAGTGAAAACTGTTCATTTAATACCCGAAACTTTGTCTCCACCTCCATAATCGCACAGCGATAGTATGACATCAAACGCTCAATCGGCAGAAAATTTTCCTGCATTCTGTTCATAAATTCATCCGACAATACAATGTCCGTGATCAGCTCTTCTCTTGCCTGTTCTATCAATCTCTATTTTCATCTGCTGTCCCCTTTACCTTCTGTTCGATTGCTCTGTTACTCCATGATTTTAGACGTATATGCTTCCAGCAAGACCTCATATTCTTTTCCCCTGATAAGAAAAATAAAGTGTCTCTGTACGATCTGTTAAGTTGAATGCTATGAGTTTGTACTGTTCGCCGCCTGTCTTGCAAAGACAAACTGTTCATTGCGGGACTAATACCTCATCATATGCCCCATATTTTACCGCATCGGACTCTTTGCGAATCTTTGCCAGTTCCCAGATATGAGCCGGCAGGTCTTTTTTCTTTTGCACACATTTCCTTCAGGTTCAGCTTTGGTCGAAGTGGCAGGTCAGCATCCATTCCCTGACCTTTGACACCTTCAATTCCCCACTACTTCCATAATAAATAGACGGTATTCCCGGCATCATGTACAGAAGCGTATAGACATTTTTAAGTTCTCCCGCTGTTTGAGCAGACTTCCAACCGATTGACATCATGATTGTCTAAAAATTGTACAGACAGAGATTTTCATAAAGACCTCCTGACCAAACTGACGCTTTAACGAATAGGCAATCTCAAAATAATTTTGTCATTATGGCTTGAATAAATGCCCTTCCAGCACTCATAATTGTAACCGAATCTAACATCTCATCGTTTGCCCAGACACGGTAATCGCCATGGATGATCTCACCCATCAGCCAGAAATCTCCTTCCCTTTTGTGAAGCTATGAAGTCGTTTAAAAATTCCCGGTCTACGCAATCGGCTGCATCCAGACGCAGGCCGTCAATGCCCAGCTCGTCCATCCACATACCGACTGCTCCAAGCAGATGTTCACAAACTGCCGGATTTCTCAGGTTCAATTTAACAAGTTCCGCTGCATGCCAGTTCTCATAGGAAAATGAATCTCCCAATGGACTCTGCCAGGAAAAATTCAAATTACAGAACCAGTCTTTATAGTCTGACTGTTCCAGATTCTTCTGCACATCCAAAAGCAAAAGAATTTTCTGCCTACATGATTAAAGACTCCATCCACGATAACACGGATGCCGTTTTCATGTAGTGCCGTAAAGACTTTCTTAAAATCCTCTTTACTTCCCAGTCTGCTGTCTGTCTGATAATAATCTGTCGTATCATAACCATGGGAAACAGATTCAAAGATCGGTCCAAAGTAGATCGCATTGATCCCAAGCTCTTTTGAAATGCTCTATCCAATCTAACACCTCTAAAATCCGTCCGCCTGCCGTTGCTTCCCCTTCGTTACGAAGAGGCGCTCCGGTAAATCCGAGCGGATAGATATGATAAAACATTGCTTCCCTGATCCAGTTTTTTCATCAGCCATTGCAAACACTCCTTTGTATGCTTTTCACTTACTCTCTTTATTTGTTATCTGCCTTGTTCTGGAATTTTTCATTGTCGATGATAAAACGCTCATGCTCGCCTTCGCCGATTTTCCACGTTCATCATACGCTTCCACATGGAAAACCAGTTTTCTTCCATCGACTTTTACTAACTCGCTCTTTGCTGTTACTTCCATGCCTACCGGAGTCGCAGAAATATGGCTGACATTCATCAGTGTTCCGACAGTTCCCTGTCCTTCCTCTAACTCTCCTGCAACACTTGTATAAGCTGCCTGCTCCATCAGTGCAATCATTGCCGGTGTTGCATACACCTTCAATGCACCGCTTTTCATTGTAAGAGCTGTGTTTTCCTGTGTTACCTGTTCTTTCTTTTCACCTTGAATTCTACTGTTAACATCATGTCCTCCTGCTGTTTGTTTGATTTTTGATTTAAGTTATTTAAGATAAATGTTTCTTTTGTTCAAAGAAATCTTTTGTCTCTTTCACTACCACACCGCTTAATGCGAAAATAGCTATCATATTCGGAATTGCCATCAGACCATTGAAGATATCTGCGATAGTCCATACTGCACTTACTGTCATGTATGGTCCAATAAATACTGCAATGATGTATAACCAGCGGTATACCTTTACCACTTTCATGTTTCCGCCTGTTAAATATTCCAGACATCTTTCACTATAATATGCCCATCCAAGAATTGTTGTAAATGCAAAGAATACCAGACACATCATCAATAAGAAGGATGATACGCTTGCCGGTATCGGAAGTCCCTGGTTGAATGCGTAAGTTGTAACCCGAACACCTTCTAATCCTTCTACCTGCCATGCTCCGGTTAATACGATTGCCAAACCTGTCATGGTACAGATAATGATCGTATCAATAAAGGTTCCTGTCATGGAAACAAGTCCCTGTCTTACCGGTTCTTTAGTCTTTGCTGCTGCTGCCGCGATCGGAGCAGAACCAAGTCCTGATTCATTAGAGAAAATTCCTCTTGCCACACCGCTCTGCATTGCGATAAACAGTGTTCCCACTGCGCCACCCGTAACTGCTGACGGATTGAATGCTCCTTTTACTACTGTTACGATTGCTGCCGGGATCTCTGTAATATTGCAGATGATCAGTGTCAGACTGGTCACTACATAAATGATCGCCATAAACGGTACAACAACCTGCGACACATTTGCAATACGTTTGATCCCGCCGATCAAAACCAGTGCCACGCAGATACTGAGTACTAATGATGCAATGACAACTGTCCAGGAATAAGTTCCGATTCCCGGGATTGCAACGGTGTGCTGCTGGTTCGGGTCAAAGAAATTATTGACTGCGGATGCAATACCGTTTACCTGTGAAAATGTTCCGATTCCAAAGAGTCCCTACACAAATTCCAAAAAAGGCAAAGATCATAGCAAGCCACTTCCATTTTGAACCCATTCCACGCTCTATGTAATAGAAAGGTCCACCTAAAGCGTGTCCCTCTTCGTCTACCACACGATATTTCACTGCCAAAAGACCCTCTGCATATTTAGTCGCCATTCCAAGGAATGCTGCAATCTCCATCCAGAATAATGCTCCCGGTCCTCCTGCACAAATCGCCGTTGCGACTCCTACAATGTTTCCGGTTCCGATCGTTGCCGACAATGCAGTACACAACGCTCCGAAAGATGTCACCTCTCCGTGACCGTCTTCCTCATTTTTACCATCCACTTTAATGCCAGTGGCAGTTTTCTTGTCTGAAGGAATCCCATTCGTATGGTCAGATAAAGACCACCGGAAAGGATGAGTACCATCAACGGTACGCCCCACACAATGCCATCAATTTTCGACAGCACTTCATTAATTGTCTCTAACATTTTCTTTCCCACTCCTCATTACTTCTATTTGCACCGATACTCCTCTATCCGTGCCCTTGTCTAATATATTTGTATAAAAATGCAATATACTAACAATACCACATCTTTGTACAGTCTGTAAATGTTTCCGGGCTGTAGTTTTGGCAGTATATTGCATATTTTTTTCATTTATCAGAAACAGGGTATCCGAAAATATTTCGATGCCAGATAAGAGCCCGGTATACGCACACAGATACTTGCCAAAATGTTGTACAAAAATCCGATATACGATTTTCCATAGACACAAAAATATCCGCCTCACCTTGCAAGTCTTTTCTTCAATTAATTCCTGTTTTCTGGTTTGAACCGCAAAGTAACTTTGCGCAAAAGCAATCTGTTCTTTACTGAGGGTCTCCATTTTCAGCGATAAGATAACAGGCATAACGGGTAAGCATGTAATCGTCTACTTCACGATTAGCACCACTTCCCAATGTAACTATTTTACTGGCGTCAGTAAAATGGTCTATTCCTCTGCTTTCTTCATTTTCTCATAATATGCCTTATACCTGTAAATCGTCCGCTCACTGACATTATTCCGCTTTGCGATCTCCACCATTGTCATACCGCTCTCATAACCGGCAACAAAATCATGATAGATTGCCATCCACTTTTCATTATGTTTCTGCCTTCCGCTCAGCTTTCGATTTTATAATATTCCAATTCTTCCCGAAGTATGGCATTCTCTTTTTCCAGTTCTGTAATTCTTTTTAATGCCTCTTCCAGTGTTACAATCTTCTCCATATCTAAAATCCCTCCGAATATGACATTCTCATTTTGTCTTTATTATAAACAGTATTCTTGTATTCGTCAATTCGATTTTGTCATGTTTTTTTTCTGTAACAACATCATACAACTATAAATGCAATATTCATAATATCTGTAACAAACAAAAAGTGTGCCTCTCCGCGAGTTGTGCATCTTTGCCCGAAAGGGCTTTTGTTCTATGGGAAAGACGATATTTCCTATAGAGCAAAAAAGACATACGCAGAATGCTAAAATAACATCTCCGGCATGCCTCTTCTTCCTATAGCACACTATCAAAATATTGAGTCTATGAATAATCTCTGAAATTTTTTATTTCTACAGGGTTATTGTCATTTCATGCCATTCTTCGCCGCCCCAGGAAGAACCAGAAATGCCTTTGTCTTTCAGTCCCATTTTTTCATACATTGCCACTTTTTCCGGCAGACAAGTCAGAATCAGCACTTTCCGCTGATTGGCTTTTTCACGCTTACTGTACTGCGATACAATTTCTCGTGCTAAGCCCTGTCCACGATACTGCGGCAGTACATCTAATCCTAAGAGCATTACATTTTTTCCATTCGGTTTGTGCTGACTGATATCCGTAAAAAATTCATCTCTGAATATTTCTTCATCTGTCGCTACTCCATTTAAAAATCCGGCGATTTCTCCGGTATCTTTATCAATTGCTACCAAAAACAGCTCCGGTGCATTTGCAATCCTTGTCTTCATGCTCTTTTCTGAACATGCTTCGTGCGGCGGAAAACAGATCTGCTCAATCGCAACCGCCCGATCTGCCTCCTCTGCATGGATATCCCGGAATTCAAATCTGTCTGTTATTGTGATGTTTTTCGTTGTGTTATGTTGTTGTGTTTGTTGTGTCATTTTTCTAATCCTCTGGGTTTTTTTTTTGTATATACGATTCTATCATAATCGGTTTACGCTCAATCCGCAAGTTCTCCCTGTGATGCAAGATATTCTTTTAATTCTGTTAGGATCATTGACTGGCTCTCCCTTGTATGGATCAATGCATAGTAACTCTTTTCCATATTTCGCATGCCGCTCCTCTTCTAAGATACCGGCAAGGCGTCCTTTTTCTGTTACCCTCTTATGTTTCTTCTTTCTCCCTGCTCCGCCGTTTCCTCGAGATAACCTTTATCTAACAGTAATTCATTGACAATTTTGCTGTTAATTTCTTTCGGTTTGTCTCTTCGCAGAGTTCATTGATCTGCTTCGTAAATTCCGAAACCGTACACCTGTCCGTCAGCTCTACTTCATCCAGTTTTTCCGGTGCAATATAAAACGGCTGTTTCTTTTTTCTTAGAGGTTCTGCTACTGTCTCTTCAGTCGTTCGCATATTTCCATATTCTTTCAAAAATGCTGCAATGATTTTTATAAAATTTTCTCCATAGCTTTCGACTTTCTGTACTCCCATGCCGTACACTGCTTTCATCTCCGTACGGCTTTGCGGACATTTCGCACACATATCTTTTAAAGTTTTATCCGAACAGATGATAAATGGTGGTACATTTTGGCTTGCTGCAAGCTCTGACCGACATCCCCTGAGCTGCTCAAACAACTCCTGTCCTTCCGGTGTCAAATCTGCCAATTCTAACCTTTTCTTTTGCCGATCCCGTCTTGATATAATTTTGCTCGGTTTCTTCCTCGATCACTACGCAATTACTGCATTTTTCACAGGTACACGGGGCATCTTCCCCAAAATAGTTCAGGATAAACTGTCGAAGGCATTGATCCGTCTCACAGTAATGGATCATTTGGTTCAGTTTTTGGTTTTCTCTCCTTCGAAGTTCGGAACTCTCTGTGGCTCCATATGCTTTATGATTCAAAAGCTGCTTATTGATCATGATGTCCTGCTTAGAAAAAACAGCACACATTCCGCTTCTTCTCCATCACGCCCGGCTCTTCCCGCCTCCTGATAATAGTATTCAATACTTTGCGGATATTATAATGAAGGACATAGCGTACATTGGATTTGTCTATCCCCATGCCAAACGCATTCGTTGCAACCATCACCCGATCCTGTCATATGTAAAATCATCCTGATTCTTTTTCGTTCTTCTAATGACAAACCTGCATGATATCGTCCCGCCTCTATCCCATGCTCTAATAACATTTCACAGACTTTATCCACATTTTTCTTCGTCGCACAATAGATAATACCACTTTCCTCTTCATGCCTTTTGACATAATTCAAAATGCTGTTGTCTGTTTTTTTCCACCTTTTCTTTTATTACCCGAAACAACAGGTTTGGACGGTCAAACCCGGTTACGATCGTCATTGGTTTCTGCAATGCAGGCTTTCTATAATATCCTGTTTCACGCGTTCTGTCGCCGTGGCAGTAAATGCACTAACTATCGGACGCTGTGGCAGTTTTTCAAGGAACTTTGCTATTTCTAAATAGCTTGGACGGAAGTCCTGCCCCCATTGC
>VOFB01003735.1_pt1 | contig 29792 bp, 32 predicted proteins | sample 5384141 | NCBI WGS metagenome assembly VOFB01 (sample SAMN12384721, study PRJNA508395) | human gut metagenome | isolation source: healthy gut A | host: Homo sapiens | reverse complement strand
GCCTGCTTGAGCCGTATCTCGACGCGCTGATACGCGAGATCGCCCACACGGGCGACCTGCTGCGTGCGTCCGGCCGGACGGTCCGCACACTGTATATCGGCGGCGGCACGCCCACGACGCTCGGCGGCCCAGCTGCACAGGCTCATGGAGGCGCTGCGGACACATATTGACTTGACAGAGCTGGTAGAATATACGGTGGAAGGCGGCCGCCCGGACACGCTCGATGCCGAAAAGCTCGAAACGATCGCGTCCATGGGCTGCGGCCGCATGAGCATCAACCCCAGACCATGAATGACGCCGTCCTTGTGCGGGTCGGCCGCCGCCACACCGCGGCGCAGACCGCGGCCGCCTATGAGGGCGGCGCGCGCAGCGGGCTATGACGCTGTGAATATGGACCTTATCGCGGGCCTGCCCGGCGATGACCCAAAGTCGTTTGCCGATTCGCTGCGGCAGGTGCTGGCGCTGGCCCCGAGAACGTGACCGTCCACACGCTGGCCCTCAAAAAGGGCGCGGACCTCTATGCCGAGCGGATGGAGCTCCCCTCGGCGGACGATGTGGCGCAGATGCTGGCCGGGGCGGAGGCCTCGCTCCGCGCGGCGGGCTACACGCCCTACTATCTCTACCGCCAGAAATACATGTCCGGCAGCTTTGAGAACACCGGCTGGTGCCGCCCGGGCACGGCCGGACTTTACAACATCTATATGATGGAGGAGATGCATTCCATCGTGTCGCTCGGCGGCGGGGCCATGACGAAGATCAACCTGCCCGACGGCCGTCTGGAGCGCTTCCACAATCCCAAATTCCCGCAGCAGTATCTCGAGCGCATCGACGACGTTCTGGCTCAGAAGGACGCGGCGTTCCGCCTGCTGTGAGGCACGGAAAGGAAATTTATGGACACTTTATTTTCCAATGTGACGATCGTGACCATGGACGAGGCCATGCACGTCTACTTTGACGCCTACCTCGGCGTGACCGACGGCAAGATCAGCTATCTCGCGGGCGAGGCCCCCAAGGAGAAGACAAAGCGCCTTGTCCCCGGCGAGGGCATGGTGCTCATGCCCGGCCTCATCAACTGCCACACGCATCTGCCGATGTCCGTGCTGCGCGGCTATGCCGACGACGTCGAGCTCTCGAGCTGGCTCAACGACTATATCTTCCCGCATGAGGACCGGCTCGACGGCCGCAGCGCCAAGGCGGCAGCCCTGCTGTCCATTGCAGAGTGCGTCCGCTTCGGCACGACGTCCATCTCGGATATGTATAACTTCTGCGACGAGATCGCCGAGGCCGTGGCCGAGTCCGGCATCAAGGCCAACATTGCCCGCGGCGCGACACTGTTCGGCGAGGACTTCGATTTTGAAACGCACCCCGCCTGCCGCGAGCTTGTCGCCCTGAAGGAAAAGTGGGACGGCTATGACAACGGCCGCATCCGCATCGAGGCCTCCGTGCACGGCGAATATACCTCGGACTACCGCCTTTGGGACGCGCTGAGCGAATTTGCCATCAACGAGAAGGTTGGTATGCAGTCCACCTGTCCGAGACAAAGGCCGAGCATGAGCAGTGCCTCGAGCGAAACGGCCTGACGCCCGCGCAGGTGCTCGACTGCCACCATGTCTTTGACACGCGCGCCATTGCGGCCCATTGCGTCTGGGTCACGCCGGAGGACATGCGCCTGCTGGCCAAGCGCGGCGTGACGGCCGTGCACTGCCCCGTTTCGAACCTGAAGCTCGCCTCCGGCTGCGCCCCCGTGACGGAGATGGTCAAGGCGGGCATGAACGTCGCCCTCGGCACGGACTCGTCCGCGTCGAACAACAACCTCGACCTGTTCGAGGAGATGAAGGCCGCGGCCCTCATGGCCAAGGTGACGTCCGGCGACCCGAAGGCGCTGCCGGTCGAGGCCGTGCTGATGATGGCGACGGTCTGCGGCGCGCGCGCGCAGGGCCGCGAGGCCGAGTGCGGCATGCTGAAGCTCGGCATGGACGCCGACCTCGTGCTGCTCGACTTCACGTCGCCGCATCTCATGCCGTGCCACAATGTGATGTCGCATCTTGTCTATGCCGCCTCCGGCCACGACGTCGTCATGACCATGGTGCGCGGGCAGGTGCTCTATGCTGCGGGCAAGTATCCGACGATCGACCTCGACAGCGTCGTGCGCGAGCTGTCCGGCTACGTCATGCCGCGCATTTTCGAAGAAGCACGCAGCTGATCCCAACGGAAAGGACGGATGAATGTTGGAAGAAAAGACAACGAAGAAGCAGAATTTCCTGGCCGGTGCGGCGGTGCTGTCGCTGGCGACGATGATCGTCAAGGTCATCGGCATGTTCTTCAAAATCCCGCTCAACCGCCTCATCGGCGAGGCAAACTACGGCTATTTCACCACGGCCTATGACATCTACACCGTGCTGCTTATGATCTCCACGACGGGCCTGCCCGTCGCCATGAGCCGCATGATCTCCGAGGCCCGCGCGCTGAATAACGGCAAACAGGTGCGGCAGATCTACCGCGTCTCCCTCATGGCCTTCCTGTCCATCGGCATCATCGGCTCGGCGCTGATGCTGATCATCCAAGCAGCTGGCCAACATGATGGAGAACCCAGAATGCCATGTGGTCCATCTTTGCGCTCGGCCCGGCCGTGCTCTTCGTGTGCTACATCTCCGCCTGCCGCGGCTTCTTCCCCAGGGGCAGGGGAACATGGCTCCCCGGCCGTCAGCCAGATCATCGAGGCGCTGTGCAGTAAGCTCTTCCTTGGCCTCGGCCTTTGCCTGGCTCGTCATGAATCGCCTCGGCGACGGCCCGCTCGCCGCTCGTAAAAGCTCCATCGCGGGCGTGACGATCGGCACGGTGCTCTCGGCCCTCTACCTCTTCTGCAAGACGCGCCGCCGCACACGCGAGCTCAGCCGCGCGGAGGGGGCAGGCAAGACCCGCAGGCGAGACGCTCAAGCGCCTGCTGGCCATTGCCGTGCCCATCACGCTCGGCGCAGCCGTCTGCAGATCATCAACCTGTTCGATGCGGCGACGGTCATGAACCGCCTCATCAATGCCGCGGGCTACACGCAGGAGCGCGCGGACGTCGTCAAGGGCGTTTATAACTACTGCCAGACCATCTTCAATTTCCCCTGTGCCTTCATTCCCTGCATCACCATCGCCATCATCCCGGCCATTACGAACAGCCTGACGCTGCAGGACCGCCGCGGCGTGCGCTCCGTGCAGAATTCGTCGCTGCGACTCATGGGCCTCATCGCCATGCCGTGTGCCGTCGGCCTCATCGTGCTGGCAGAGCCCATCGTTGCCCTGCTCGGCGGCTACACCGGCGCGAACCTCACGCTTGCCACGAGGCTCATGGCCATTCTCGGCGTTGCCGTGGTGTTCAACAGCATCGTGCTCATGACGGACGCCATCATGCAGGCGCATAACCACGCCGTCATCCCCGTTATCAACACGCTCATCGGCGGAGTCGTCAAGGTCATCGTCAACTACATTCTCGTCGGCAACCCGGATATCGCCATCACGGGCGCGCCCGTCGGCACCATCGCCTGCTATGCCGTCATCACCGTGCTGAACCTCATTGCCATGCGCCGCGTGCTGCGCCGCAATGCGCCAAGCTCCTGCCGAACCTGTGGAAGACGACCATCGCCGCCGTTCTCATGGGCGGCACGACGTGGCTGGCCTACTGGGGCCTCGGCCGCATCGGCATGGGCCGTGCCGTCGCCTGCCTCGGCTCCATCGTCGTGGCGGTCCTCGTGTACGTCGTGCTCATCATTGTGCTCAAGGTTTTGACCTATGAGGACTGCCTGCTGCTGCCCAAGGGCGAGAAATTGCAAAAATTCTGCGCGTTCGCTGATTTTTCCAGAAAAAACCTTGCGTATTTGCCAGGCATGTGGTAGATTTTATAAGCATGCGCTCGGGGATCTCCCGGAGAATGATATACTGAGAAAAAGAGGATACCCATTATGAACAAGACTGAACTCATTGCGGAAGTCGCCAACAAGGCCGGCCTGTCCCGCAAGGACGCAGAGAAGGCGCTCGGCGCCGTCGTTGAGACCATCACGGAAGCTGTCGTCAAGGGCGACAAGGTGCAGCTCGTCGGCTTTGGCTCCTTTGAGACGAAGCAGCGCGAGGCGCGCACGGGCCGCAACCCCAAGACGAAGGAGACCATCGAGATCCCGGCAACGCGTGTTCCTGTGTTCAAGGCCGGTAAGGCTCTGAAGGACGCTGTCGCAGAGTAATTCTTCTGATATTTTACAAAGATTTAACAGAACATTAAAGATGAGAGGCTGCTCCGCTGCTGCGGGGCGGCCTCTTTTTTGCGCAAATGACGATAAAAAATGGATATTTTTCGAATAAAGCCTTGAATTCGACGGGGGATTATGGCATAATTATCTTGAACTTTTGCATGGTAAAGGATAACGGGATTCGTCCTTTCCTGTAAAGAATGAAAATCAAAGGAAAGAGGTAAAAGAAACGATGTTAAAGGCAAGGCGAAGCGATCCCTCGCATTTGTCCTGGCTGCCTGCATGCTGCTTGCTCTCCTGCCGTCCTTCGGCGCGGGTGCAAGCGCGGCAAACGTGTCGTATACCGAGGTCGATCCTTCCGTGATCGATACGGGCGCGGCCGTGCTGCCGGAAGCAGAGCAGGACGCGGAGCAGGACGTTCCTGCCGCGGACGAGGAGGGTCCATGTGATCATCCTGTTCGAGCAGAAATCCCTGGCGAAAAAGGTTTCTCTACCAAAGACCTGCTGGAGGAATGAGAAAGGCTGCCAGCTACAGCAGCAGCCTGAAGAAGCAGCAGCTGTCTCTGGTCGACCGCATCGAGCGCGAGGCGCTCGGCGGCGGGGAGGAGCTGGAGATCCGTTATCAGTTCACCGTTGCCGTCAACGGCATTGCAACGGTGGTGCCCTATGGCAGGATCGAGCAGATCCTTGCCGTGGACGGCGTGGCGGATGTCTACCTGGAGGAACGCTACGAGCTTGATGCGACGGTCCAGCCGGATACGGCGACTGCGGGCGAGATGGTCGGCTCCTACAGCGCATGGGCGGACGGCTACACCGGCGCGGGCAGCCGCATTGCCATCATCGACACGGGCCTTGATCTGTCGCATCCCTCGTTTTTCGGAGGGCGGCTATTACTACAGCCTGGGCATCAGCGCGGCGAGCTTCGGCAAGAAGATCTCCGATTACAACCTTCTGACGAAGGAAGAGATCAAAAAGGCGCTGCCCAACCTGAGCATTTCCGCGGACAAGAACCCGCCCAAGGCGGACGACCTGTACCGCAATGCCAAGGTCCCCTTTGCCTATAACTATGTGGACGACGGTCTGGATGTCTCCCACGATGCCGAGGGCGACAGCAACGGCGACCACGGCACGCATGTCGCCGGTATCGCGGCGGCGAACCGCTATGTCCCGCACTATGACGCTGACGGCGACCTGTACTATGACAAGCAGGAGCTCGGCGTGACCGGCGTTGCCCCGGATGCCCAGCTCGTCGTGATGAAGGTCTTCGGCGTGGGCGGCGGCGCGTATTCTTCCGACTATATGGCCGCCATCGAAGACGCCATCTGGCTGAACTGCGACAGCGTCAACCTGTCCCTCGGCTCCGGCAGCGCAGGCCGCAGCTACGGCTCGAAGAGTGATCAGCAGATCCTCGACAGCTTCCGGAATACGGATACCGTCGTAACGGTCTCTGCCGGACAACAACGGCGCATGGGGCGAGAACGTTCTGACCGGAACCGGCATGACCTATACGACGGATGTGCGCATGCACACCGGCGGCAGCCCCGGCTCCTATACGAACTCCTTCACGATCGCCTCCGTGACGAACACGAGCATGAGCGGCGTGATGGGCAAGTTCAACGGCGTCGCCGCGATCCCCGGCGACACCGGTGAGACCTACGGCGCAAAGAATTTCTCCACGCTCGATACGAGCGAGGACCAGAGACGGCACGACGTATGATTATGTCTTCCTCGGCGATCCGTCAAGGGCGAGGGCATCTACGGCCTGCCTGAAAACTATGCAGGTGTCGACGTGAAGGGCAAGGTCGTCCTGATCTCCCGCGGCAATTCTTCGTTTGCGGACAAGGCCAACGCGGCCATTCAGGCAGGTGCCGCGGCGGCCGTCATCTACAACAACGCGCCCGGCTCCATCAACATGAACCTGACGGGCTATAACTTCCCGAACCCTGCCGTTATGATCGAGCAGAGCAAGGCGAAGGAGATCCTCGCGGCTTCGACGCAGGATGAGACGACCGGCCTCTGGGGCGGCAAAATGACCGTTTCCGCCAAGGCCGAGACGCTGCACGGCGTGGCCGACGGCTACAAGCCCAGCTCGTTCTCCTCCTGGGGCACGACGGAAAATCTCGACCTGAAGCCCGAGCTTATGACGCCCGGCGGAAACATCTATTCCACGCTGAACCACAGCAGCTACGGCGTGATGAGCGGCACGTCCATGGCGGCTCCGTCCGCAGCGGGCGGCGCAGCGATCATGGCGCAGTACATCAAGGAACACAAGCTCAGCAAGCAGGAGGGCCTCACGGTCCGCGCGCTGGCCATGGCGCTCATGATGAGCACGTCCGAGCCGCTGACCGACCCGGACACCGGCGTGACCTATTCCCCGCGCCAGCAGGGCTCCGGCCTGATGCAGCTGCAGGAGGCCGTGACATCTCCGGCCTACCTGCTCGTCGGTGAAGGAAGGCAACGACGGTAAGGTCAAGCTGACTTTTGGCGACGATGCGGAGCGCACCGGCGTCTACACCGGCAGCTTCTCCGTCCAGAACCTGTCCGATTCTCCGCTGCACTATGCACTCAGCGGCAAGGTCACGACCATGGCCGTCGAGGAGATCGAGGGGCGAGGATTACATGAGCGACAGCGCCTATGCGCTGGATGCGAACGTGACGTTCTCCGCCGACGGCAAGAGCGTCTATGTCTATGACCTTAACGGCGACGACAAGGTCGACGAGCAGGATGCGCTCGTCCTGCTGAAGGCCGCAAACGGTACGCATGACGCGCTCGACGCCGAGACCGTGCAGAAGTACGACCTCGATGCCGACGGCACCATCACCACGGCCGATGCGCAGCTCTATCTTGCGGCGGTCAAGGGCGACAAGAGTGTCGTGGACGTCTACGCCGTGACCTACGAGGTCCCCGCAAACGGCAGCATGAACGTCAGCTTCACCGTCCGCCTGACCGACGGCGACAAGGCGTGGCTGAACGGGCATTATCCGAACGGCTCCTATATCGAGGGCTTCCTCTATGCCGATTCCTGCGACGGCGACGGCCGCCAGCTCTCCGTCCCGATGCTGGGCTTCTACGGCAGCTGGGCCGAGCCGAGCATGTATGACAAGTCTGTATATCTCGAGGATATGTGCACCGAGGGCGCAACGGGCTATGTTGCCCAGCGCACGAACTTCCTCGTGCAGCGCATGGCAGGCTCCACGTCCGGCTACTACTTCGGCGGCAACCTCTATGCCGAGGATGACGAGGCCATCGCGGACCGCGCGTCCTTCGCCAATGAGAGCGGCAATACGATCTATGCGGCCGTTCCGACCATGATCCGCAATGCGTCCGATCTGAAGGTCACGATCCGCAATGCCGAGACCGGCGAGGTCTATACGACCGTTGACTACGGCACGGCGACCGGCGCATATTACTCCGCCTCCTCCGCCGCGTGGTCCGCGACCGGCACGCAGGTCAACCTGAGCTGGCGCGGCACCGCGGCGGACAACAAGACGCTCCTGCCGAGGAACGCCCATCGAGGTCGTCACCCGCGCCGTCCCGGAATACTACTGGGATCGCGAGACGGAGACGGTCATCGGCGGCGAAGAGAACCCTGCCGGAGAGCGCCTTCTGGATGACCCGCTTCGTGCTGGACAACACCGCCCCGCAGGCCCAACGACATCGTGCTGCACAGCAGCGCTGCCACCGGCAAGCGCTCCCTGAGCGTCACGGTGCAGGATAACCGCTATGTCGCGGCCGTCCTCCTGCTCAGCCGCAACGGCAAGCAGATCCTCGCGCGTCAGGCCGTCAACCAGACGGAGCCCGGCACAGAGACGACGCTGGAATTCCCGCTCGACGGCATCTACACCAACGACCTGCTCGTCGCGGTCTATGACTACGCCTGCAATGTCACCGCCTATCAGACGAGCTTCGGCGGCAATGTTGAGCAGCCTGCTGCCAACGCCACGCTCCGTGCGGCCGTTCCCGGCACGGATGACACGACCCTCTTCCTCGAGCTGAACACCGAGGACAAGAGCAGCATCAAGGCCCTGAACGAAAACAATCCCCTGCCCGCATCTGTCCTTTCCGTCACGAGAGGCCCGGAGGGCAAGCTCCTGCTCGCAAGCAACGAGCTGGATGATGCAAAGAACCTTGTTTCCACGCTCTACAGCGTCGATGAGACGGACTACTCTGCGGTGGCCATCGGCAAGCGCAGCACGGCGGCCTACACCTCCATGACCTATCTGCCGAGCCTTAACGGCGGTACGCTGCTGGCGGGCTACGGCTACAATCTCCTGCGTGTCGACACCGCGACCGGCACGATGACGAGCCTCGGCAGCTTTGCCTCCGTCATTGGCAGCGGTGTCTACATCGTCGGCATGATATGTCGGCCCGGAGGAGACGGAGGACGGCACCTGCGATGATTTCGCCATGCTGTGCAGCGACGGCAGCGTCTACCTCTTCTCCATGGCTTACTACAAGAATGCCAACGGCCGCAAGACCTATGGCCTGTACTCCAGCTCGCTGCTCGGCAACGTGCCGGACGTGATGGCGAACTACGCCGCCGGTTCTGCGCTGTACTATGCGGATAACCGCCTGTACATCAGTGTGCTGACCACGTCAGCCTCCAAGCTCAGCTATGTGGACCTGACGGCCGACATCTTCTGGCCCATTTCGATCGGGCAGATCAGCGCGGCGCCAGTCGCCCTGTACTCCGCCTTGCAGAATGCGGCTGCGGACAACGCAGCGGCGCTTGCTCCGTGGGCGGAGCGCCAGACCGGCATGCAGGCTCTGGAGCCCGCCGCAGCGGAGACGCTGACGGCCCAGCCGCTCCGGCTCTGCAGTGAGCGCGGCACGGAAAGGAGACTTCCTGTTATGATGAAAAAACTCTTTGCGCTGCTTCTTTGCAGCCGTAATGCTGCTGGGCGCCGGTGCGACGGCTCTGGCCGCCGAGCCTGAGGGCGCGGGCTATGTCATCAGTATAGCGAACAGCAGCACAACGAACAGCCTGACGGTCGACCTGCTTACCTGGGAAGGTATGAAGAACGGCCGGCTGGAGCTGACGTACCCCGAGGAACTGACGCTCGTTTCGCCCGCAGCACGCTGGATGCCGGGGCCGGCATCACCGACCTCGACGCCTCGAAGCCCGGCACGGTGCACTTCGCCTGGGCGGCCTACACCGCGCAGAAGGATGGAACGCCGGTCCTGCGCCTCACGTTCCGCGGCCAGCACGGCAAGAGCTATGAGCTGACGCTGACCGAGACAGAGACCGGCAAGCAGGCAAAATTCCAGCTGGCCTTCGACTTCCGCTTTGCGGATGTGATGGACGAGAACGCCTGGTATTACGATGCCGTTTACGCTGCCTATGACGCGGGCCTGATGAACGGTGTGGGCGAAGGCCTCTTTGCGCCGAACGCCATGCTGGACCGTGCGACGCTTGCGACCGTTCTCTATCGTGAGGCGGGCGAGTCTGCCGCGAAGGGCACGGCGTCCTTCACGGACATTGCCGAGGGCCAGTGGTACACCGACGCCGTCAACTGGGCGGCAGAGCAGGGCGTGGTCAACGGCTATCCCGACGGCACGTTCCGCCCGGAGGCCCCGATCACCCGTCAGGAAATGGCCACGATGCTCTACCGCTACTGGAAGCTGCAGGGCGGCAAGTATACCGCGAAGGACGATGTCCTTGCGGGCTATCAGGACCGCGGTGATGTCGCCGATTGGGCGCTGGAGGCCATGAGCTGGACGGTGCAGTCCGGCATCATCGTCGGCATGACGCCCACGACGCTGAACCCGGCCGGTGGCGCAACGCGCGCGCAGGTCGCTCTGGTGCTCGTCAACTACCTGAAGATGAACTGATCCCGAGACCGCAGGCTCCCGCCGTCTTCCGGCGGCGGGAGCGCCCCCGAACGATTCTGAAAGGAAGGAAATCTGCATGAAGAAGCGGATGTTATCCCTGCTTCTGGCGGTCGCGCTCGTGCTTGGGCTTTGCCCGAGCGTCTTTGCGGCGGGAAGCAGCTATGCCGATGTGCTCGACACCCATTGGGCGCATCCCTATATCGAAGACGTCACGGAAAAGGGCATCATGAATGGCGTGGACGATAAGAACTTCGCGCCGGAGGATGCCATGACGCGCGCCATGTTCGTCACGGTCCTTGCCCGCCTGAGCGGCGACACGCTCACGGAGCAGACCAGCTTCTCCGATGTCCCGGCCGGTCAGTGGTATTCCGCTGCCGTGAGCTGGGCGGCGGAAAACGGCATCGTGCTCGGCTATCCGGACGGCACGTTTGCCCCCGACAAGGCCGTTTCCCGTGAGGACGCCATGACCCTGCTGGTCCGCTTTGCGGGCTGGAAGGCGCTCACGCTCCCCGAGGGCGGCGAGCTGACCTATGCGGATGCCGCGAGCATCCAGGACTATGCGAAGGAGGCCGTCGCCGCGGCAACGGCGGCCGGAATTCTGGCCGGTTACCCGGACGGCACGTTCCTGCCGCAGAAGTCCATCACGCGCGCCGAGGCCGCCAAGATCCTCAGCACGCTCATGAAGGTCACGGATTACACGCCGGTCGAGCCGACGGAGCCCTCCGAGGAGCCGACGGAAGAGCCGACGGAGGAACCCACCGAAGAGCCGACCGAGGAGCCGACGGAAGAGCCCACGCAGGAGCCCACCGAGCCGTCCGAGCCGACGGAGCCGGGCAAGACCGTGACCGTCACGTTCCGCGGCGAGAACGGCTATGCCAAGTACCACGGCCAGAAGGTCGCGAGCATTGAGGTCAACACGAACGAGCCCTATGTGGGTTCGGCCTCTACGGCGTGGCGGAAAACGGCTTTGAGCTCGACACCGCCTCCGCCTCCGCGGGCACGCTCGTCCGCGCGGAGAACGTGTTCATCCTCTCGGACTTTGATGAGGATGTTACGGTCGACTTCACGACCCGCTACCGCACGATGCAGGTCAATTTCGTCATCAGCCCGAACGCCAACGCCATGTACGTCGACACACCTGTGAGCGTGACGTGGGGCCAGCCCGTCCCCGTGCCGGAGACCCGCCGCGTCGGCTCCCATGTGTCGAACTGGTACACGGACGCCGCCTACACGCAGGTCTATGACTTCTCCACGCCGGTCACAACGAACCTGACGCTCTACGGCAAGTGGGAGACCAATGTCTATACCGTGACCTATATCGTCGACGGCGAGGTCTACTATTCTACGCAGGTCGATCACGGCAAGTATGTCACGAACCCGAAGAATCCGACGAAGAACAACTACGTCTTCAACGGCTGGTATACGGACGAGGCCTGCACGCAGCTCTTCGACCGTAATCAGAGCATCAAGGCCGACGTTACGGTCTATGCTGCCTGGGCCGAGGCAAAGCTCAACTATGTCTACCTCGACGGCAAGAACGGCGACGACAGCAAATCCGGCATGACGGCGGCAGAGGGTGTTAAGACCTTTGCTCGCGCCAAGGAGCTGCTGGCGGATTCGGCCTACAAGGTCATTTATATCACGAGCATGGTCACCGTCGGTGATACGCAGGTCTGGGATCTGAGCGAGTATCCGGATGCGGTGGTCACGCGTGCCGAGGGCTACAAGAGCAGCTACATGTTCTGGGTGAACGCCACCGGTAACCTGACGCTCCAGAATATCTGCATTGACGGCGGCGCGCAGCGCTGGGCTGCCGAGGACGGCACGCCGTTCTCCAGCTATATCGTCGGCAACTGCACGTCCGGCAAGCTGACGCTGAATGCGGGCACCGAGATCTGCAATACCGTTACGACCAGCAGCAATATTCTCTATCTGCATAACGCCGACTTCACCATGAACGACGGCGCGAGCATCCATGACAACACCTGCAAGACGGCGACGATCGGCCTTTCGACCACGAAAGGCGGCAGCAGCATCGTCCTGAACGGCGGCGAAATTCACCACAATACCGTGACCGATGCCGCGAAGGCAAACGTCAGCGTCTTGAGCGTCCCGGCCGGTGCCATCAGCTTGTCCGGAAGCTCCACAAAGGGCTTTACGACGGTCACAATGAACGGCGGTAAGATCTACGCCAACAATGCCGCTGCCGAGGGCAGCCTGAAGGGCGCGGGCGCGATCCTTGTCGGCCAGTATGTCAATGCCGAATTCAAGGGCGGCGAGATCACCGGCAATGTCGGCGCTACCGCAGGAGCCATCCTGCTGCAGGGCGGCTCGGCAACGAAGCCCAGCAGCTGCACGCTGGAAAACGGCAGGATTTTCGGCAATACCGCCACGGCGGGCGCAGAGTACCAGATCTACGCCCACGGCAGCCTGATCCTTGCGAACCAGAGTATGGTGGAAAGCGAAATTCTGCTGATGAACAGCACGGCCCGTCTGCCGGTTCTCGTGACCTCCGCTCTGAAGCAGCCGCTGCGGCTGAAGCTCGAAGCACAGGTTTACATGAACAAGATCGTTGGCGGCAGCGGCTATACGCTGACCGAGGCCGATCTGGCGAACATTGAGCTGACAGAGCCGCTGGATTCCCATTACAAGCTGTCGGTCGACACGGAAACGAACACGGTTTTCCTGAATGCTTCCCGTGTGGTCGGTACGGTCGTCTATCTCGCGGCCACCGGCAGCGATGCGAACGACGGCAAGACGGCCGAGACCGCCGTTCTGACGTTCGCGCGCGCGAAGGAGCTGCTTATCGAGCGGCAGTCCGCCACGGGGGACAACATCATCAGTATCCCGCCGGCTTCGGCGGGCTCTTCCCCCAAGTGCCTTGTGGTACGCAGCGACGAGACGTGGTCCCTGAAGGGCATTCCGAATGCCTATGTCATGCTGGAGAAACGACACGAATACCTCTGGCAATCTTGTCGAGGTCCTGAACTGCACACTGACGCTTGAGGACATCACGTTCGACGGCAACCGCTATTATCAGCTCAAGGGCAAGTACGCTACGGCAATCCGCGGTGACTGGAGCGACGGCCAGAAGGCGCAGATCGTTGTTAAGTCCGGCACCGTGTTCCGCGATTTCGACGATGATGCCATCTATGCCTATGGCTCGATCGTTACCATCGAGGACGGCGCAGTCTTTGAGAACATCAGGAAGGGCTCCGCCGTCTTTGCAACAGGCTCGGTGCAGAAAACGGACGACAAGTCTTCCGAGGTCATCGTCAACGGCGGAACGTTCCGCAACAACCTCTATTCCTGCCTCAGCATCCTCGGCCAGAGCAAGCTCACGGTGAACGGCGGTACGTTTGAGAACAACGTCGTCAGCAATACCAAAGGGGCGGCGCCGCCATTCTCGGCGATTCGGCCGGTGCGGAGATTACAGTGAACGGCGGTATTTACCGCAACAATGCGCTGACGGCGGAGACCGGCACAATGAGCATCGGCACCGTTCTGCTGGCCACGAACGGCTGCAAGGTCACTGTCACGGGCGGCGAATTCTACGGCAATACCTGCGCCTCGGCTGAAAACGGCAACGGCTTTGCCTGCAGCGGCACGAACGCGGCGGACATCACGCTGAAGTTGAAGGCCGGAACGAACATGACCAATGCTCCGTTCTTCTGGAATACGCCGAGCCAGACGGCCTGCCTGAACATCGCATCGGCCCTGCCCGGCGCGATGAAGATCGCCTTCCGCAGTGCGCCTGCGGCCGGTACGGTCGTGGCAGCCGGTGCGGACTACACGCTTACGGAGAACGACCTGAACAACCTGACCAGCCTGACTGAGGGTGTGCGCTTCGCGCTCGTCAACGGCCAGATTGTCACGGCAGAATAAGCAATATCCCCAACGGCCCCGCTGCACCCGCAGCGGGGCCTCAGCTTGTCAAAAAAGTCCCTTTGGGCTTTTTCGCCAAGCTGCTTTCAGAATTACAAAATCAATTTTTGTATCATGATTTTGCAATTCTGTCGCTGCGGCGGCTGATGGAACGCGAGAGGACACCCTGACGGTTTCCTTTCACACTTTTCTTCCCTCCGAAATTTCCGGCTGGACAGGTTTTTGACAGTCTGCGGCCCCTTATGGGGAAATTGCAGGGGAGGGGAAGGCGCGAGTGGAAAATGGATAATTGGAAATGGAAAGCGGAAAGTGCAAGGCTCACAGGTTTGTCATTGCGAGGAGGCCGAAGGCCGACGTGGCAATCTCGGGAAGGCACTGCAGTCCCGTACAGGCTGCCGATAAAACGTAAAAACCGATTGCGTCTGTAGCGGCGGTCACTGCGCAGCCGTTGGCGGCTTTGCCGCCTTACGGATGCGGCGTGCCCTTTACGGGGGTTGAGCGCCTATGGCAGTTGCAGATATTGCAGCGGTGATCCAGCGGCGCAGGACCTTCAAGTTTGGCATTCCGTGGAGCGAAGCGTCGTGGGAATCTCGTAGTACCTTGTTGGATCGTTGGAAAGCCATCGGCGAAATTGCAGCTGCCTGCACGAGATTGCCACGGCCCCGTTGGGGCCTCGCAATGACAAATCTGTGGGCCTTGCGCCACAGAATGTGTGCCGCAATCATCGCCAACCTGCAAGGCGCTCACCGCCCGCAAAGGGCACGCTGCGTCCGTTTTTTGCAAAAAAGTTCGAAAAATCACGATTTTCACCTTGCGGATTTTGCCTGCGTGTGGTATATTTTCATTTTGTGGACAAAAAATCTTTTGGGCAACACCGCACAATTGCAGCTTCGGCCTTCGCTGGATATTTTTCGCCGATCCATCGGTTTGAAAAGCTTGAGGTACACAAAGTACATCTGCACTTTTCAAACCTTGTCTCGACAAAAAATCTCCCGCCGAATGCTCTTGCTGAATCATGCGTTGCTGCCCTAGACCGGATACAGAATAGAAGGGACTATCTTCCATGACGGATCAGAAAAACATTCGAAATATCGCCATCATCGCGCACGTTGACCATGGCAAGACGACGCTGGTCGATGAGATGCTCAAGCAGGGCGGCATCTACCGCGAGAACCAGGCCGTGGTGGACCGCGTGATGGACTCGGGCGATCTGGAGCGTGAGCGCGGCATTACCATTCTGGCCAAGAATACCGCCGTGCATTATAAGGGAACGAAAATCAACATCGTCGATACCCCGGGCCACGCCGATTTCGGCGGCGAGGTCGAGCGTATCCTCAAGATGGTCAACGGCGTTCTGCTGCTCGTCGATGCGGCGGAGGGCCCCATGCCGCAGACCCGCTTCGTGCTGCAGAAGGCGCTGGAGCTGGGCCACAAGGTCATTGTCGTTGTCAATAAGATCGACCGTCTCGACGCCCGCGTCGAGGAGGTCATGGACGAGGTGCTTGAGCTGCTGCTCGACCTGAACGCCACGGACGAGCAGTTCGAATCGCCGACGCTGTTCTGCTCTGCGCGGCAGGGCATCGCCAGCTATTCGCCGAACGAGACGGGCGTGAATCTCGACCCGCTGTTCGATACCATCGTCAACTATATTCCCGCGCCGGAGGGCGACCCCACGGCGCCCATGCAGATGCTCGTCTCCTCTATCGATTATAACGACTATGTCGGCCGTATCGGCATCGGCCGCGTCGAGCGCGGCACCGTCCGCGTCAATCAGGAGGTCGCCATCTGCGACTATCACGATCCCAGCCACTCCGCTAAGGGCAAGATCGTCGCGCTCTATGAGTTCGACGGCCTCGGCAAAAATCCCATTCAGGAGGCAGGGGCAGGCGAGATCGTCGCGTTCTCCGGCATGGCGGACATCACCATCGGCCGCACGATCTGCGCGCCGGAGCAGGTGGAGCCGCTGCCCTTCGTGAAGATCTCCGACCCGACCATCGAGATGACCTTCGCCGTCAACGATTCCCCCTTCGCGGGCAAGGAGGGCAAGTACGTCACGTCACGAAACCTGCGCGACCGCCTGCAGCGCGAGCTCCTCAAGGATGTCTCCCTGCATGTGACGGAGCAGGGCACGGATGCCTTCAACGTCGCGGGCCGCGGCGAGATGCACATCTCCATCCTCATTGAGACGATGCGCCGCGAGGGCTATGAGTTCCAGGTCAGCACCCCGCGCGTCCTCACGAAGGTCATTGACGGAAAGGTCTGCGAGCCGATCGAGCGCATGGTCGCCGATGTTCCGGAGGCCTCCATGGGCAGCGTCATCGAAAAAATGGGCCGCCGCAAGGGAGACCTGCTCTCCATGAACCCCGTCGGCAGCCGCTATCGCCTCGAGTTCCTCGTCCCGTCGCGCGGCCTGTTCGGCTATCGCAGCGAGTTCCTGACCGACACGCGCGGCGAGGGCATCATGTCCTCGGTGCTGGATTCCTATGCCCCCGTCAAGGGTGAGATCGAGCGCCGCAAGACCGGCTCGCTCGTCGCCTTTGAAAGCGGCGAGGCCTGCACCTACGGCCTGTTCAACGCGCAGGAGCGCGGCGTCCTGTTCATCGGACCGGGCACGCAGGTCTATGCCGGTATGGTCGTCGGCGTCTGCTCGCGCAACGAGGATATGACCGTCAACGTCTGCAAGAAGAAGCAGCTGACGAACATGCGCGCCGCCGGTGCGGATGATGCGCTCCGCCTGACGAGCCCGCGCCAGATGTCGCTGGAGCAGTGCCTGGAGTTCCTCGCGGACGACGAGCTGCTCGAGGTCACGCCCAAGAGCCTGCGCATCCGCAAGCGTGAACTGGATCACGCAGCCAGAATGCGCCAGATGATGAAGCAGCGCAACAATCAGTAAAAAGAACAAAGCAAACCGGAGCGGACGCCGTCCGCTCCCGTTTTTGCATGAATTCGGGGTGTGCCACGCCAGGTGCTGCACCTGCAAACTGGTACAGACTGTCGTTAACATGGTGTGCACCAATTGCGTCTGTAGCGGCGCTCACTGCGCAGCCGTTGGCGGCTTTGCCGCCTTACGGATGCGGCGTGCCCCTTGCGGGTTGTGAGCGCCCATGCAGGCCCCAGGTTTGGTGGCATGATCGCCGACCGAACCTGCCGTTGTAGGGGACGGCGTCCTCGACGTCCCGCCGCGTAAAGTTACCGTATTCGCCGGGACCGCCCTGTGATCCAGCCGGGTACTGCGAGATTGCCACGTCGCTTCGCTCCTCGCAATAACACATCAGGTGGTGCTGTGGTGTATCAGTGCCCTTCTACCGTTGAATTGCTCCGTACAAGGCGCTCGATGAGCGCCGCTACAGACGCAATCGGTTTTTACCATTTTAACGCGGCATTGTACGAATCGTTCGTGCGGCGCAGGGAAGGGCATGCCCGTCCCCTGCAGCGCTATAGATACCCCATATCACAAGCCTTATCCATCAAGCAAAAATCCCAGCAGCGCCAGCGGGTCCTGCGCATAGACGCTGATCTCCAGCAGGGTGCCGTCGGGTTCGAGCACGCCGAAGCTCGCGCCGGAGCAGCCCGCAAAATCACCCTGCCACAGCCGCGCGGCCAGCACATCCCGCGTCAGCTCCTCCCGGTAGAAAACCGGAAAATTCCGCGCGTCCGGGTCGACGGCCGCGCCGTCCTCGGGCAGGCGCAGGTCGTAGCGCGCCGTTTCGTCCGCGTGGACGAGCGTCGGGATCTCCGACGGGCGGCTGACCGTGACCGTCAGGTTCTGCACATCGGCGCTCCAGCTGGCCGTCAGCCAGTCGCGGCCCTCGCCCAGCTCGCGGTGCGCGCGGTCAAAGGGGAGGGCGACCGCCGTGGGGAGATAGCACCCAAAGCGCTCGTCGGCATAGGCCGCCTCCTCGTCCAGCTGCTCACTGCGCCAGACGGGAATGTCCGCCGTTTCGAGCTGATGCAGCTGCAGCACGCTGCCCGGCTCCAGCGACTGCGTGACGAGCCGCGCGGCAAGCTCCTGCAGCAGGGGAAGCTCCCCCTTCATCGTAATGCGCATGCCAACGGCGTCTGCGCCCTCGCCGCGCACGAAGCTGACGACGGCGTGGGACGGCCCTGCGGCCGCTGCCACGGGGACACCGTTGACCTCGCACGTCTCCTCCGCAGGCTCGGCCAGACAGGCGGGCGGCAGGTGCTCCGGCGAAAGCTCGGCCGTGAGCGTGCCGTCTGCCGTCTGTACCGTCAGGCGCACGATCCACGGAACGCCGCTTCCGTCATAGATGACCTCGTTCTCCGCGTCCGTCAGCCAGAGCGTCTCCTGCCCCCAGATGGAGGCCAGCTGCGCCTCGGACAGCGTGCGGATAAAATAGCCCTCCGGATAGCTGATGTCGGCAGCGGCGGCAAAAAGCTCCGTGCCGTAGACAAGCTCCGCAGGCCTCCGGAATGGCCGGTTCGCCCGCAGCCGACGGTTCGCCTGCTGTCGGCTCACTCGCCAGCGTGGGGACGGCCAGCGACGGCTGCGGCGCAGTCTTTTCCCCACGGCCGCAGCCAGAGCAGTCCGCCTGCAGCCAGCAGGGCGCAGGCCGCAAGCGCGCCCCAGCGGAGCGCCGGATGCCGGCGCGGCGCGGCCTCGGGCAGCGGCTTCAGCAGATCGTCGTCGATCTCATGGAAGGCATCATACAGATCTTCCGGTCTCATAACAGTTCCTCCTGTTCCAGATAGTCCCGCAGGCGGCGGCGCGTGCGGTGCAGCGTCGTCTTTACGGTGTTTTCCCGCATGGAGAACCGGGCAGCGATGTCGCTCAGCGGCAGGGCATAAAAATACCGCGCCAGAAAGACCTGCCGCTGACGCTCCGGGAGCGTGCGCAGAAAGGCGGAGAGCGCGCTGCGCAGGACCTCCGCCTCCGCACGGTCGGCCGGGCTTTCGCCGCCCGGCAGGCACTCGGCCAGCTCGTCGAGCGAGACGGCGACGATGCTGCCGCCGCGCTTCTGCGCATTCTGCGCGCGATAGCGGTTCAGCGCCGCATTGCGCGTCAGCTTGGCCAGATAGGCCGCCAGATGCACCGGCGCAAGCGGCGGAATGGTCTGCCATGCGGCCAGCAGGGCGTCATTTACGCATTCCTCGGCCGTTTCCGGGCGATCCCGTGCCGCAAAGGGCGGTCAGGCCGGGGCCGAGCTGCGCATAGGCTGCGGCAAGTCCTCCTCATCGCGCGCGAGGAAGCGCTGCAGGATCCATGTTTCGTCCATCCTGTTCTCCTTCGGGTTTTCGTCCGCGGCTGCGCTGCGGGGCTATGAGGCCTCTCACCCTATATGACAGAAAAGCTGCGCCGCAGGTTTCCCGATTCGGGTCACTGCGGCGCGAAATTTTACGCGCTGTCTGCCTTACTCTTCCGGCATGGTCATGCACAGCCGCCGCAGCAGGCGGCAGGTCAGCCCCACCATGTCAGCCGCTCAATGGCCTCCGGCGCGATGATGGGGATCTCGGCCAGCGTCTCGCCGTTGGCGGAGATGGTCAGCGTGCCGAGCTGCTGGCCCGCGGCGACGGGCGCTTCCACCCGCTCGGCCAGCGTGACCGTGCGGGTGACGGCGGCCTGCAGACCCTTCTCGATGAGGATCGGCGCGGCCTGCTGCAGCTCCGGCTGCACGGCGGCCTTCTGCCCGAGCGTGACCGGGACCGGCTGCAGCGGCTCGGGCATCTCGGCCGAGACGAGGGCATAGTTGGCAAAGCCGTAGTCCAGCAGGGCCTTGGCGGAGGAAAAGCGGTCTGCGGAGCTGGCGCAGTGCAGCACGACGGCGATGAGCTCGATCCCGTCACGTTTGGCCGAGGCGGCGAGGCAGTGCCCGCGGCCGAGGTATAGCCCGTCTTCAGACCGGTCGTGCCCTGATAGAAGCGCACGAGCTTGTTCGTGTTCGAAAGGCCGAATTTCCCGCCGCGCACCGTGTCCATCCAGATGGTCGTGTAGTCGCGGATGCGGTCGTGCTTCAGAAGCTCCCGTGAGATCACGGCGATGTCGTGCGCCGTTGTCAGGTGTTCGGCCGCTTCCGGCGCATCGTCCAGCCCCGTGCAGTTGACAAAATTCGTGTCGAGCAGGCCCAGCTCCTGCGCGCGCTGATTCATCATGCCGACGAACGCGCTCTCGCTGCCCGCTACATGCTCCGCCAGCGCCGTGGCGCAGTCGTTTGCGGAGCTTACGACGACGGATTTGAGCATTTCGTCCATGCTCATCTCCTCGCCCGGCTCCAGATAGACCTGGCTGCCGCCCTTGGCACAGGCGGCCTCCGAGGCGATGACGGTGTCGTCCCAGCCGATGCGGCCGGTGTCCAGCGCTTCCATGACGAGCAGCAGCGTCATGACCTTCGTCACGGACGCCGGGCGCAGCCGCTCCGAGGCGTTCTTTTCATAGAGCACCGTGCCCGTTGCGGCATCCATCAGGATGGCGGAGGGGCGCGGCAATCGGCCCGGCGGCACGGACGGGCGGCGCGGCGGCCAGCAGCATCGCGGCCGTCAGAAGGGCAGTCAGCCATTTTCGCATATCCATCAGCTCCCCAGCTTGGTTTCTTGGTACAAGCGTATGCGGGGAGAGAGACGCCCATGCGGCTTTTGTGCAGGAAGCCGGGATCGCATCCGGCTCCATCAATTATCCATAGATTTTTCCCGATGATTCGACAGGTTTTTTTTGTAGAAATGGTATATGATATCAGAAAAGAAAGATTGAAAATGCAGAATTCCTGTGTTAGAGTGAAAGGAAGACGGAAAATGCCGATTCAAAAAATGATGCGGGGTACGATCCTCCGAAAAGGAAAAAAACGATTTCTATGCTCCGCCTGCCGGGCAGAGCTATCGCTGGAAACACTGGGTAACGGAACACGACATCAAAGTGTGCGTTGTCTGCAAGACGGCGCATGGAAAAAAATCTATGCTATGGACGAGACCGTGGATGCAGCGCCTCCGCTGCATTTCAATTGCCGCTGTGAAATATGCGCGATGAATTCCGTAATTGCCGGCTTTGGGACAAAAGACGGAACAGATGGTGCGGATTGGTGGATAAAATATAATGGGAGGCTGCCGGAGTATTATATTGGTTGGGAAGAAATGTATGCCCGCGGCTATAAACCCGGGAAACCACCTCGGAAATATGCACCGGACATGATGATTTACGGAGGGGTTTACAGTAACGATAATGGTCACCTCCCCTCTGCGCCGGGGAGAGTCTGGTATGAGGCGGATATAAACTACTACGAAGGACAAAGAAATCGGCATCGTATCGTTTGGTCAAACGACGGACTGATATTTGTTACATACGACCATTACGAGACGTTTTATGAGATCATATAGGGAGGGATTACCACATGGAAAACGACAAAACGTGCCCGGAGCATGTGACGGTTGACCTGACCGGGGTCGGCGGATGGGAAGATTTTTTGGGGGCGTATCCAGACTGCATTTGTTTTTCGGACGGATTCGGGAAAACTGGGACGCCTTTTGGGACGTACTGTCAAAGGAGTGTCCGGCCAGTAAGGTAACGGTGGTCGGAGCGAATCGGCTCCCGGCGGCCTGGAAAAACTCGGCCGGAGTCCCGTTCCCTGAAATGATCCGCAGGATCCTGCAGCGAAAATCAGGGATTCAGGGAAAAATTCAACGAGCCGTTCGACTACGAATTTGTCGATGCATAAAATGCTTGCCGCCATGGCAGCCGTTTACCGCAGAATTTTCTTCGCCTTGAGATAGCGCTCCTCCTCGGAGAAGACGCAGCCGCAGTATTTCTGAATGTACATGCCAAGCTCCCGCGCACGCTCCTGCCCGGCGCGAAACAGCGGGCGGAAATCGCGGTAGAGGAACGTCACGCCGTATTCGGCGGCGGCGCGCTCCGCGACCTCGCGCAGCAGCTCGTGGTTCTGATACGGGCTGATGAACAGCGAGGAGGTGAAGGAGTCGAAGCCGCCCTCTTTGGCCTCGTGCGCGGCGGCATACAGGCGCATGGAGTAGCACTTGACGCAGCGGCCGTCGATGTCCTCGGCCACGGCGCGGACAAAGGGCGCAGGCCGTAGTCATTGCGCTCGATGAGCGGCAGCCCGATGGAGGCGGCGTAGTCGCGCAGGCAGTTGCGGCGGCTGCGATATTCCGTGAAGGGGTGGATGTTCGGGTTATACCAGTAGCCCGTGACGGCGTAGCCGTCCGTGCGCAGCACGTCGATGCACTGATTGGCGCAGGGCGCGCAGCAGATGTGAAGCAGGGTGTTCATGAAAGCAGCTCCTTTCCGTGCCTCCATTATACACGGCAGGCGGGTATTGTGCAAGCACACAAAATCGGGCGTGGAAATTTGTGGAAAATTCCGGTTGCGAACGCATAAAAAATGTGGTAGTATGTATCAAATTCCACCCCGCAGAAATCAGGAACGAAAGGATGTTGTGCATGGCCAATACCAACGAAACCTACGCCGCCCGGATCCAGCGGAAGCTGATGAAAAAGCAATATCTGGTCGAAGTCGCCACGGGCCGCCGGAAGGCAGATCTTGTGCTGAAGAATGCCTCTTACGTCAATGTGTTTTCCAATGAGCTTTGCCATGGGGATATTGCCGTGGCCAAGGGACAGATCGTCGGCATGGGCGACTATGCCGGTGAGGTGGAGTATGATGTCAGCGGCAAGATCGTTTGCCCCGGCTTCATCGACGCCCACATCCATCTGGAATCCTCGCTCGTCTCCCCCCGCGAGTTTGTCCGCGCCGTTTTGCCGCACGGGACCACGACGGTCATCACCGATCCGCATGAGATCACGAACGTCATGGGCACCGACGGCATTGATTATATGCTGCAGGCCACGGAGGGCCTGCCCATCGACGTGCGCTTCATGCTGCCGAGCTGCGTGCCCGCCACGCCGCTGGACGAGTCCGGCGCGAACCTCGATTACCGCGCCATCGACTCATTCTATGACCACGCCCGCGTGCAGGGCCTTGCCGAGATGATGAACTATGTCGGCGTCGTCGGCGGCGACAAGGAAGTCATCGCCAAGATCGTTGCGGCGCAGGCGCACCACAAGAAGATCGACGGTCATGCGCCCGGCCTGTCCGGTAAGAATCTGGCTGCCTATATCGCGGCGGGCGTCTATTCCGACCACGAGTGCTCCGATATGGACGATGCCATGGCGAAGCTGCGCAACGGCCAGTTCATCATGATCCGCGACGGCACAGCCGCCCACAACCTCGAGGCACTCGTCGATCTGCTCAGACAGCCGTATTACGACCGCTGCATGTTCTGCACGGACGACAAGCACCCGAGCGACCTGCTGGAAAAGGGCCATATCGACTATCTCATCCGCAAGGCCATCCACTACGGCATCGATCCCATCGTCGCCGTGAAGACGGCCTGCCACAACCCCGCCCGCTACTTCGCCCTGAACAACCGCGGCGCCATTGCGCCGGGCTATCTGGCCGATTTTGCCATTATCGACAATTTCGACGATTTCAATGTGGAGATGGTGTTCCGCAAGGGCATGCTGACGTGCAGCAACGGCGCGGTGCATGACTTCGAGGCCCCGCGCATCGAGGATTACCTCGTCGAGCGCGCGCACGACACGTTCCATGTTGCCCACCTGACGGCGGAGGACTTCCACGACGCCCGTCCGCGCGGCGTCATCGGGCTGGTCCCCGGCGAGATCGTCTCGACGGACGCGGGCTATGCCAGCGCCATCGACCCGGAGAACGACATTCTGAAGATCGCCGTCGTGGAGCGCCACAAGAACACGCACCACATCGGCATCGGCTATCTCAAGGGCTACGGCCTGAAGCGCGGCGCGGTCGCCACGTCCATCTCGCACGACTCACACAACATCATCGTCGTCGGCGCGAATGAGGAGGACATGGCCTTTGCGGCCAACCGCATCGTCGAGAACCGCGGCGGCATCACCGTCGTGGAGAACGGGACCGTGCTCGGCGAGCTCGTCCTGCAGATCGCGGGCCTCATGAGCGAGGACAGCCTCGTCGAGGTCAACGACCATCTCGAGGCCGCGAAGGAGCGCGCCTTTGAGCTGGGCGTGTCCCGCGGCATCGACCCGTTCATGACGCTGTCGTTCATGTCGCTGCCGGTCATTCCGGCCCTGCGCCTGACGACCCGCGGCGTCATCGACGTTATCAAGCAGCAATACATCTAAGGGACCTCTGAATCAATCGTCTGCGGTGGATGCCGGTTTAATCAGAGCTTCCCTAATTCAAAGGCAGCCCTCGCGCATGCGCTTGCTGCATGGTGCGGTGCTGCCCCTGGCACATATTCGGAGGACGCAGACGCGTCCTCCGATTTTTTGCGCAGAGTGAACAAGCTCATCATGCAGACGGGACCTGTAAGGACTGCGCGGCGGCCAGATCGTTGTCAGCGCGGAGGATACGGCACTGATGCCGCGCAACTGCATCGGCATCAAGGCGGACGGCACGGTCGTGACCTTCGTCGCAGACGGCGACCAGCGCCCTGAAGAATGCCACCGTGAAGCTGACGCAGCTCAACACGCAGTTTGGCGAGCCGACCGTTGCATTCGCGGCAGGCCGCATGGGGAGTGTTTTGCATTCTCCGGTTTGAATCTTCGCCGATGTGGGTATGCTTCCCACAGGATATTTCAGAAGGGAAGGATCAAAATGCGAAAAAGCAGAGTGCAGCGCATCTGGGAGAATACCGTGGTGTTCTACCTCGGCGGGATGTTCTACTGCACGGTGGAGCTGCTGTGGCGGCAGTGGACGCACGGGAGCATGTTCCTGCTGGGCGGGCTGTGCTTCTGGACGGTCAGCAGCCTCGGGCGGCGCGTGCGTATGCCGCTGCTGGCGCAGATGGCGCTGGGCGCGTGCATCGTGACGTTTTTTGAATTCTGGACGGGCGTGCTCGTCAACCGCGTGATGCACCTTGGCGTGTGGGACTATTCCGCCGCGCCGTTCAATCTGCTCGGGCAGATCTGCCTGCCGTTCACACTCCTGTGGTTCCCATTGTGCGGCATCGGTATCCTGCTCGACCGCGGCATGCGCCGTGCCCTGTTCGGCACCCCGGCCCCGCAGCTGCGGTGGGTGTAGGAGACCAAAATGCCCGCCACGGCCGGTTGACTGTGGCGGGCGCTTTGCGAATAAGTGCTTTTGCGGTTTTTCTGCATAGTTCAAGTGGACACAACACATTATTTTAAATATTCCGGAACAAAATAACACGGTGCAGCCTTTTTGGGGGCCTGCACCGTGTTTTTCCGGGCTTCAGAGCGTTTTTTCCTCCGGCTCGTTCTGCGCGGGGTTGCACAGCAGCTGCAGACTGCTTGCAGCCATGGTCAGCAGCAGGGGCGACCTGAATACCGGCGTCGTTCGCGCGGCCGCACAGGCAGTCCACGATGGAGATGGCCGAGAAATAGACCGCGCACAGCGACCAGAACAGCGTGATGCGGCGCTTGCCTTTGCCGAAGCTGAAGCCTGCGAGCTGGAAGGCTGCCAGCATGCAGCTGATGGCGGCGAACAGGTGATAGACAAAGTCGTTGAGCGACGGATCGGTGCTCCACTTCTGGAAATTCACGATGAGGCGCACGACCAGATAGATGCTCACGATCATATACAGCAGCGGCGAGGGCTTCTCGTGCCGCAGGCACTTGCGTGCAAAGGCAACAAGCGTGACCGCGCACGCGACGCCGAGCAGCGGGATGAGCAGGTTTATCGTCTTCTGCAGCTGCGTGAGGGCGAGGGCCTCATCCTCCGTCTTCGGCAGGGATGCGTAGTAGAGCATGATGCCGCCGATCACAAAGCACACGGCCGAGGCGATGTGCAGGATATTCGGCAGCTTCCCACCGGAAAAGATCTCCTCCCAGCGCGTCTGGCGGCGCAGCGGGCGGATCAGAACGGCCAGCGCGGCCAGCACGGCCACGCTCAGTGCGGCGATGACGAGATAGAGGTAACGCCCCGGCAGGACGGCGCCGTTGCTTTTGATATCGTTGCTGAGCTGCACCCAGCGCAGGATCGCTGCGAGCACGGCTGCGCCGCCGGTGATGCCGAGCAGTGCGGCTGCACGGGTGGACCCGAGTCTCTTCATGGTAATGGCCTCCCATTCAAACATTAGCCATTAAATTATAGCACAGCCGGGACAAAAATCCTATCCTTTTTGCTGGGATTTGGAAAAATCATGGCCATTCGCTTGACGGGGCACCCTGTGATAGGATATCATGAAAAGAAAACGACAAGGAGGGGCATAGCCATGGAGCAGAAGGAACTGCTGACCGTGATCGTGGCGGATGACGAGACGGAGCTCCGCGAGGCGGTGTGCAGCATGATCCCGTGGAAGGAGATCGGCTTCCGCCTCGTCGGGAGCGCGGGAAACGGTCTTGATGCCCTGCAGCTCGTCGAGCAGCTGCAGCCGGATCTGCTGCTGACGGACATCCGCATGCCCTATATCAGCGGTGTGAGTCTGGCCCAGCAGGTGCGCGAGCTGCGGCCGCTGACGCAGATCGCCTTCCTGAGCGGCTATGACGACTTTGCCTATGCCCAGAAAGCCATTGAGTATAATGTCATCAGCTATCTGCTCAAGCCCATCGGCATGCGGGAGCTGACGGAGGCACTGGCGGAGATCCGCGGGAAGATTCGCCGGAAATTCGCCCGTCTGCTGCCGCAGAAGCCGGAAAAGAGCGGCTGGCGCGAGCTTTTGCTGCCGCTGCTGCTCGACGGCTTTGCCGAGGAGGCGCAGCAGGACGATCCCGCGCTGCTGGCCTCTCTGGTCGGCGCGGGCATTCTGGCTGCCGGGCAGGAGCGGTATTCTCTGACGATCCTTGCCATCCGGCTGGAGCAGGACGGCCAGAACCGCACAACGCCGGATATGGCCTATACCGTGGACATGCTGCTTGGCAAGCTTTGCCGCAGCCGGAGCGTGTATTCCGGCGGACGTCTGCTGACGCTGCTGATCGCGGAGGAGGAGCCGCGCGGACTGGAGCTTGCCATCGACGAGCTGCGCCAGTCCTTCGCCCGTGTGCTGGAGCTGCGGGCGATCGTGGGCATCAGCCACCCGTTTACGAGCTTCCGCCGCTGCCACGCTGCCAGCCGCGAGGCGGTGGACGCCCAGCGCTTTGCGGGCGAGAGCGGCATCTATCACATTTCGCAGATCGTGGCGGAGAGCGGAACGGCGCAGACGGACCTCACTGCCCTGCTGGCGCCGCTGGACAATCTGCTGCGCTCCGGCAGCCGTGAGGAGCTGGAAAAGCAGCTCGTGCAGAGCTTCGGCGCATCGAGCGGCACGGCGGAGAGCGACAGCGTGACGCTGCAGGTGCTGGCGCTGGCCCAGCGCGTGCTCCACACGGCAGTTTCGCCGGGGGAGGCGGCTGCGCTGCTGCGCCGGTGCCGTATCCCGGAGCCGCTGTTTTCCATTTCACCCCCGCAGGAGCTGCAGCGGCGCGTCACGGCGCTGTGCCTTGCGGCGCGCGACCTGCTGGCCGAGCGGCGGCGCGATGGCGTGAGCCTGCTGTGCGCGCAGGCCATGGAGACCATTGAAAAGCAGTATATGGAGGAGGACCTCTCCTCAGCGGCGTGAGCGAGCAGCTTCACGTCAGCCCGAACTACCTCAGCGCCAATATGAAGAAGTACGCAGGCGACACGTTCATGAACCTGCTCATCAAAAAGCGCATGGAGGTCGCCCACGCCCTGCTGACGACGAGCAGCCTGAAAATTTACGAGGTCGCGCGGCAGTGCGGCTATTCCGACCAGCATTATTTCAGCTTCTGCTTTAAAAAATATTACGGCGTTTCGCCCGCGCAGCTGCGCCGGGCCGAGAGCGAGCGGGGAGGCGATGGAGCATGACGCGGAAAAGACGCGGCCTGAGCATGACATCCATTTTGGTGCTGGCGCTCGTCGGTACCATCACGGCCATCGTGCTGGGAGCCATGGCCGTGTTCCTGCAGACCTATCAGCGCTCGCTCATCCGGAGCGTGCAGACCTCTGCGCGCCAGTCCGTCGCCCAGGTAGGCAAGACGGTCGAGGACTATCTGGACGATGTCAACAGCCTCATGGAGCTGCTCGAGCGAAAGCTCGAGGATCCGCGGCAGGACCGGGACGATTTCTTTGCCGCCTTCCTGCAGATCCGGCCGGACGTTGTGGCCGTCACGACCTATGACGCGGCGGGCGGACTTGTGGACTGCCGGTCGCGCGGGGCAAAGCGCACGGAGATCTATCAGAATCTTTCGTTTGATCCCAATAAAATGGACGACTATGCCGACGGCTATGTCTCCACGCCTCATGTGGCCTCGATCTTTCAGGGCTATTATCCGTGGGTCGTCACGCTCGTTGCGCCGCTCGATGCGCCGGGCCGCGAGGAATGGATCGCGCTGGACATCAGCTTCAGCAGCATTTCCGCCTACCTGAACGACGTCGGCATCGGCCAGCACGGCTACTGCTTCCTGATGGACCAGAGCGGCAACATCATCTATCACCCGCAGCAGCAGCTCATCTATTCCGACCTCAAGCGGGAGAACACATCGCTCATCGCGGGCCTGCCGGACGGCAGCAACGAGAGACGGCAGCATGATCTATACGCTCACCTCGCTGGAAAACAGCCATTGGCGCGTTGTCGGTGTGAGCTTCGTCGAGGAGCTCATCACCGAGAGCGTGCAGGAGGTCAGCCGCATTCTGGCCGCCTCCGGCATCGGTATCCTGCTGGCCGCCGTCATCATCAGCTTCGTGCTGTTCCGCACGCTTTCCCGCCCCATGCACGGCCTGACGGCAGCCATGCGTCAGTTCGAGCAGGCAGCGGACAATTTCACCTATGTTCCGGTCGGCGGTGCGCGCGAGGTGCGCGCCCTGTCGGATTCGTTCGGGCAGATGGTCGTGCAGATCCAGCGCCTCATGGAGCAGGTGCGTGCCGAGGAGGTCAACCTGCGCAAGACGGAGCTGCGCGCCCTGCAGGCGCAGATCAACCCGCACTTTCTCTATAATACGCTCGACTCCATCGCATGGATGTGCGAGCAGGGGAGAAATGCCGAGGCCGTCGAGATGGTCAATGCGCTGGCGCGGCTGTTCCGCATCAGCATCAGCCGCGGCCACGAGCTTATCCCCATCCGCAGCGAGCTGCAGCATGCCGAGAGCTATCTGCAGATCCAGTCCCACCGCTATAAGAATCAGTTTTCCTATTCCTTCGACGTGCAGGAGGAGTGCCTGGACTACCTGTGCAACAAGATCACGCTGCAGCCCATCATCGAAAACGCGATCTACCATGGCATCAACGGCCTTGTGGATGAGGGGGAGATCCGCATCTCGTGCCGCGCGGACGGGGACGACATCCTGTTTACCGTCGAGGATAACGGCACCGGCATGGAGCCGGAGCAGGTGCAGGCCATCCTGCGCAAGGAGCGCAGCGACCACACCGGCATCGGGATCAAGAACGTCAACGATCGTCTGAAGATCTATTTCGGACCGGCCTATGGCATTACCATTGACAGCGTGCCCGACGAGGGAACGCGCGTATATATCCGCATGCCGAAGGTGCGGGAGGAGGCAGAGTATGAAAAACGCTAAACGGCTGGCCGCACTTTTCCTGACGGCCGCCGTGCTTCTGACGGCGGGCTGCAGCCGCAAGACTGTCACGTCACAGAACTCCGTATGGTTCATCGCCAAATCCACGAACACGGAATTCTGGAAATCTGCCTTTGCCGGAGCGAACGCCGCAAAATCGGAGTATAACGTCGATCTGACGATCTGCGGGCCGGAAACGGAGGAGGACTACGAGGAGCAGAACCGTCTTATCGACGAAGCCGTCGCTGCCGGTGCAGATGCCATCGTCTATTCCGCCATCAGCTACACGAAAAACGCCGAGGCAATCACCCGCGCGGCCAAGCAGGGCCTGAAGATCGCCGTCATCGACAGCGACGTGGAC
>VOFB01000524.1_pt1 | contig 29795 bp, 59 predicted proteins | sample 5384141 | NCBI WGS metagenome assembly VOFB01 (sample SAMN12384721, study PRJNA508395) | human gut metagenome | isolation source: healthy gut A | host: Homo sapiens | reverse complement strand
TTACAATATCATTACTACCTACTGAACTACCATAGATTACAGCTGACCACATACTTGCATATTCTGCTTTTTGAAATTCTGCTAACTGATTTTTCTGTTCTTGATTAAAGTTGTATTGTTCTACCATTTCATTGGCTGTTTTATGATTTATATTGATATGTAATTTTGTATGTGTAACTGTTTTATGCTCTGTCCAAGTTAAATGTATTATTGTTTCTTGATGGCTTTCTACATCTTTTGTAAAAGTAACTTCATTCATTGCCCAAAATATCTCTTTTAAAGTATTTACCTTTTCATTACTTAAAGTCATCATTTCAACTTGAAAAGAGATATTGATTAAATTCAATACCTCGTAATTTTTTATTATTTACTTATTTTAATGTTGTTAAAGTAATTTGATTTACTTATTGTAATTTGGCTCTTACTTATTCCAAGTCATTGTGTATTCTATTTCAGCTGTATCTTTATCTATATTTTCGCTTGTAATTATAAAATCATTCTTTTTATAAAAATTGATAGCATTTACATTTTTCTTATATACACTTAATGTCAAATTATCTCTGTTTTCTTTTTACTTTTATTCAATAGAGATGTTCCTATTCCTTTACATTGATTATTTGTATCAATAAAAATTCCTTCAATATAATTCTCATTTATTCCTATAAATCCTACAATATTTTCTTTTAAAAACATAAACATATATTTCTGCATTTGGTAGAATTTCTTTTACATAATTATAATTATTTTTCCAATATTCTTTTGATATAAATTTATGAGCTTTTTATATTTTCATTTTTCCATATTTGCATTACAGGATTTATATCATTTTTTCAAATTTTCTTATCATTTATTTCTCCTATAACTTGACTATCTAATTTTGGTCAAGACTTTTTTATAAATTTATTATATTATTTTTTTATGGCAAAACAAGCGAAAACGATATATTTTTTAAAAATTGTATCTTTTTCACTTTTTTATGATAAAATTCAATTATGATTAATTTTCTAAGAATTGTTTATTATTTTTACACATTGAATATAACATTCTTAGAATTTTTGTAGAACAAGCAGTTAGGCTTTCGTAGTAGTGTTTGCCTTCTGCTTTTTTATTTTTGGTAATAAATATATACTGGATGCTCTGAATAATTTGAAGCACCTAGTTTTACTACCATTTGACTACAATTAAATAATATATATCGTGCATATTTGTTTCCTCTTTTGATATTGTTCCTTTCACATTTATACTTTTTCCAGACTGCTTTTATTGTTGTAGCTAGCTTTTTATAAAAGTTTAAATTTCTTCCATTAGTCTTGTATAAATTATTATACAGTGCATCAATTCGCTTCTCTTTACTATCTCTGCATATGGAAATTCTTTAATAAAGTTTAATGCTGTATCATCATAAATTCTTGTTGATTTAAAGATTTTCTCTAGCTCTGGAAAACATATATTTATTAATCTTTTATATCTATTTTTACAACTTACATTGTTTTGTAATAGATAAAAATATTGTCTTGTCATTGCTTTTAAATTAGCATATAAATCCTTTTTAGATAAATCGTGATATTCTACTTCATTTACAAAAACAACTTTGCTAATCTATAACAATCCTTTTTATCTGTTTTAGTTTTTCTAATAGTATCATAATTGTTTTTTTAGTAGTTAAACTATTAATAACTAAGGTGTTAAATCCATTTTCTTTAAAAATATCTTTCTACTGGTAAATGATATGTACCTGTTGATTCCATAAATACTGTTAGATTTTGTGGATTAATTTCTTTTATTTCTTCTTTTACTTTTTCAAAATCCTCTAAATTATGATTTATTTCTTTCGTATCAATAAATATCTCTCCATCACTATTCATAAGCATTATCATACTTTTATTTTTAGCAACATCTACACTTAATACTGTTTTCAAAATTATTCACCTACTTTCTTTTTTGAACTTAAGTCTTTTACCTCTACTATTATTTCATCATGCTTGTTATATAGAGTCTATTGCCCTCACTATCTAAAAACTAAATTAATAATAGGAATAAAAGTCGAACCGTCAAGTTGTTAGATTCAAAGACCTCTGTAATTTGATGTTCTAACTTAAATTTTTTGTAAATAATTTTACAACCAAAAAATTAGATGTAAACTCATTTATTTACATCTAACAGTATACATGTAATTTATCAAGATGATTATAGCATACTATAATCTATCTTTTACATTATTATAATATCAATATTTTCTACTTATTATATTCCAAACAAACCAATTATTGGATCCTCAAATAATGCAATATGAAGTGGAAAAAATGTAAAATTAAAAAAGCACGAACATAATACTAATAAAATAATAATAGGTATTACATTACTACAAGAAGATGTTGATTGCATTTTTTGATATGCCACATATTGCCCTAACCCTACTGCTATAAAAAAAACTACCAATATCCACAATAGCAAAGTTTGTTCCTATTATTCCAACATATGTATAGAAAAATATTACTACAAAAAGACATAGCTAATATAATTCCTAACACTTTAGCACATAAATAATTAGGTATAACCTTCCCTTTATAAGAAAAAACCTATAATAGTACTTATTAGCATTGGGAAAAATAATAATTTCAAATGTTCCCATGTACTTTCATTTACAGCACTAAATGTCCCTACTAATGGATTATTATTAGACCACCCAAATGTAAAATGTAAAAAGTGTTCCTACTATCATTATAAAAATAGTACTTATAATTTCAAATTTTAAAATAGAACTTTTTTTTTGGCATATATAACTCCCCCTTATATGTATATATGATTAAAATTTTCAATGTGTTACTAAAAATATAGATTAACCTATTTTAAGATTAACCTATAACATTCTATTTTTATTAATGTTCTGCATCTGCTTTTGTCCTATGGATTGTTCCTTTTGGGTGCTGTGGTGGTGCATATATTGAATATAATTTAATTGGAAGATTTCCTATATTAGTAAGATTATGCCATTTTTCCTGCTGGTATTACGATAGCAAAATCATCACATACTTTTTCTTTCAAAATTAAGATTATTTTTATTATCACCCATTTGAACTAAACCAAATCCTTGCTCAATTCTAATAAACTGGTCTAAATTTGAATGCATTTCTAATCCAATACTTTCTCCTACATTTATACTCATTAATGTAATTTGTAAATGTTGTCCCGTCCATAATGCTGTACGAAAATTTTGTTTTTGCTTTGTTATTTCATTTATATTAATCACAAATGGTTCTGCTCCATAATCTTTTATATAATATGGATTCATCCTATTATAATCCATATTATAATAGTTTATATAGCCATATACATCATCATGTTGTTTATAATTATCATAATAGTTTTTATATAAATCATTCATATTATACATTTAATTAAATTCCTTTCATATATTATATATTATAATATATGATAATTTAACTAAATAATGCTATTATAATTATTTTCAGCTTCTTTTACCACTAAAATATCACTTTAAAATTACTAATTCTTGTTACGATTATATAATAAAAGGTAGATAATTTCAACTGGTTATCTACCCAACTTATTGTAATTTATACTAATAATCAATTCTTTCGATTTTAAAGATAACTGGTCTAGTTCCATCAGAACAACAAGTAATCATTGTATTTTCTTCCTTCATCCAACCTTTCATAATAGAACCCCCTTGTAATCCAGTATAAATATATCTTGCTATGGCATCCCATGCTTCTGAACAAAATGGTATTTTTGGTCCTCCTGCAACAGTATCTGGATTTCCACTAGTTTTTACTAATGTATTTAGTCCCATGTGCCAAAAATCATCTTTTTCCCCATTTCTTTCAAAAATAAATTCATCGCCTACATTATAGCAAGGACAAGCCCCAGCTTTTGGATCAGCACAATATTTTTCCTGTAATTCTGGATATAATTTTTTATCAAGAACTGTAACTTTAACTTTATACTTCATTTTCATTCCTCCTATACAAATTACTATTTTTCTAACTAATTACTAAATTGTAATTTGTTTAACTGATTCTATAATGTCCTATAATATAATCTTGTCCGTATAGTTCTAAAACATCTTCTTCATAGTTTACTTGTATTGGATTTGCGTGGTGTATTAAAAATGGAATACCTTTTTTATTTCTCTTATCTGATATTATTCCTATATGGTCTTTAAATACAATTATATCTCCACCTTGCCATTCTTCTATTTGTGATAAATCTTTTGTTAGAGAAATACTATTATTTTTAAATATACATCTAGGTTTCTTACTCTCCTAAAATCTATGTTTTTATCTATAACTTCAATATTATATTATTCTTTATTATTTATAATATCTTCGTTTACAAGTTCCTTTAAATCATATCCAGCATCTTTTAATCCATTTGCAACAACATCAGTACAAACTCCATATTCATCATCTGGATATCCAGTTTCATAATATTTACTTTTATATTTTGGCTTTTTAGCAATATAAGTTCTTACATTATTCAATATATCTGTTTGGTCATCTATTCCATCATTGTCTTTATCAACACTACTAATATAAGTTTCAATATTAAAATCGCTATTAGAGTATTGTTTGTGTGGAATAGTGTTAAAAAATATAAATAACGCTACTAAAATCACACTAATAATTATAAATATAACAATTATAAAAATTCTTTTTTTTCATACTAACTCAATATTTCTTAAATATCTTGTTTACCGTCATTTGTAATATCTCCATTTCCACTTACAGGAATTGTATCTCCTAAATAAGTAGGCTCTGGCTTAAATATGCATTTTATAAAATCTTTATCTCTCGCTAATATTTCTCTTAATTCCCTATATGTTGCTCCTACATATTGTCTTGGATCTGCTCGTACTCCATAGGCTTCCAACCCTAACTGATTTGCAATATATAATGCCCTATATAAATGGTATTCTTGAGTTACTATTACTACTTTCTTTGCTTCAAAAATATCTTTTGCTCTGTATATACTTTCATAAGTAGAAAATCCTGCGTGATCCATAAAAATATTTTCTGATGGTATGCCTTTTTCAATCGCATAATTTTTCATTATATTTACTTCATCATATTCTCTTCTTCCGTGATCACCACTCATTATTATCTTGTCTGACACACTATTTTGGTATAATTTTATACCTTCTAATAATCTATCTTCTAACATAGGACTAGGTTTATCTTTCCATATTCAGCTCCTAGAATTATTATACAATCTACATCAGATAATGCTGTATAGTCATTTTCTTTAATAATTTGTTTATTTGTGGATATTCTTACATATAAATTTATTCCTAAAACAATAATAGTTATTAAAATAATAGCTATTATTCCATATTTTAATAATTTCTTCATTTAATCTTCTCCATAACTTACTAATTCTTGTTACAATTATATAATAAAAGATAGATATTTTCAACTGATTATCTACCTTACTTATTGTAATTTATCTATAATCCAAGTCCGTCAATGATGTTTACTATTTGCTATAAATCCATTTCTGTTTAAAAATGTTTCTAATTCTTCTCTTAATTTTTCGTCATCTTCTATTATTAGTATTTTTTGCATTTTACTAACCTCCATTAGCATTATATCATATTTTGTTTAATATGTATCTTACATTTCTTGTAAGATTTCTATAAAAAATAAGATTAGTTATGTTTCAAACTAATCTAACTAACAGCCTATAATTTATTTTTCACCTTATAATATTATTTTTCAATTCAATTTGAAATTCTATAAATTCATCATTACTTTTTGCACAAATTTTTCCATTATGTAATTCTATTATTTCTTTTGTAATAGCAAGTCCTAATCCTGCTCCACCATTATTTGTTTGTCTTGATTCATCTGCTCTATAAAATTTATCAAATATTCTTTCCAGTTTATATTCAGGAATTGTAGCTCCTTTATTTTTAAATGTAATTTCAATATTTTCTTCATTTTCTATCATATTTATTGTAATAGTAGTATTTTCATAGCTATAGCTAATTGCATTTTTCAGCAAATTTCCAAAAGCTCTTGCCAATTTATCTCCATCGGCATTATACATTAAAATATTAGGTTTAGTTATATTCAATTTTAAATTTCTTTCTTCTAACATTGGGTAAAATTCTTCTACTAATTGGTCTAATAGCATTACCAAATCAATATTTGTTTTATTTAGAGGTATATCATTCAAATTATATCTGGTAATTTCAAAAAATTGATTAGTAAGTTCTTCAACTCTTAAAGCTTTATCAAGTGCTATTTTTATATACTTATTTTGTAATTTTTTGATATTTCTTGTTCTTCATTTAATAACGATAAATATCCTATTACTGACGTAAGCGGTGTTTTTAAGTCATGTGCCATATACATAATTAAATCATTTTTCTTTTGTTCAGCTTCTTTTGCTCTTTTGTACTTAAAATATACTCATATTTAATTTTATTTAATTTTTCTGAAAATCTTGTCATCTCATTTGGTAATTCTATGTTTTGAGTTTCTTCATTTAAAATGTTATCAAATGATTTATATAATTTTTCTATATTATCAACTTTTTTAGAAAAAAATCGATATAAAGCAATTACTAAAATAATTATCATATAAAATGAAAAAAATAGGTTCTTTATTATAAACACACCACTCATATAAATTATAATTAAACCTATACAAAGTATTTCCTAAAAAGTTTCCTAAAAGATTATCTAAAACTACAATGTAAAAATTACTGCTACAATGTAGTAGATGATAATTCTAAGGATCAGGCTACCTATCAATTTCATTTTTTCATTAAACAATTCTTTATTTTTCAATTTTATATCCAACTCCCCATACTGTTTTTATAAATTTTGGCTTTTTGTGTCTTCATTTAATTTCTCTCGTATTCTCCTTATATGTACCATTACCGTATTATTATTTTCTAAATATTTTTCTTTCCATACTTTTTCAAATAATTCTTCTGAACTTACTACATTTCCTCTTTTTTGTGCCAAATATAATAATATATCAAATTCCATAGGTGTTAATTCAATTTGTTTATCGTATAATTTACAAATGTGTTTGTCTTGATCTATTTCTAATCCATTTATATAGATAATATTTTCTTCATTTTTTCGTTATATTTTGTATATCTTCTATAGGCGGACTTTACTCTTGCGATTAATTCCAATGGATTAAATGGTTTTGTAATATAGTCATCTGCTCCTAAAGTTAATCCTTGTATTTTATCTTTATCTTCAATTTTGGCAGTTAGCATTATTACTGGAAAGTTTAGTCCTTTATCTCTTATCATTTTACATATTTCAAATCCATCTACATCTTTTATCATTACATCTAAAATTGCAAAATCTAATTTTTTGATTTTCGATACATTTTATTGCTTCTTTAGAATCATAAAATTTAAAAACACTATAGTTTTCATTCTTCAGATAAACTTCCACCAAATCTGCAATTTCTTTTCATCATCTAATACTAAAATATTCATTTTCTCCCTCATTTCTGTTTCAATATTTTATCATATTTTTTAATATTTCCAACACTCTTATTGCTTTTAAGGAAATGTTAAGATTTATTTAATTATTTCTTAAAACTTATTTTTATTCTGAGTTTTATACTAGAAATATATTAAAAGAAAAAGGAGAAAGTCAAATGAAGAAAAAGAAAAAATATTGATGTTATTAATAATAATTTTAGGAATGTTTATATTTTTTAGAAATATCTCGTTTAATAATATCTCTTATAGATTAAATAAATTTGTTTCTAAAATAACTAATACTTCGAATATAAAATAATAAAGCAAGATATAAATAAAAATTATTCTGAATTGGTCAAGAAAAAAGTAAAAAATAAAGATGGTTATTTTACTACATTTACTACTATTGAAAATCATAAAAAAACTTATATAGAATATAAACAAAATTCTAATTCTTCTTGGAGTAATAATCAATATTGGGGTGGTACTATGGCAGAAAATGGCTGTGGCATTACTGCACTTGCAACTATTTTAAGTGGATATAATAAAAATTATACTCCAGAAGATCTTAGACAACAATATTATCCTAAATTAAATTATGACATACTTTCAAAAGAGTTATCTAATACATTTAATATTAAAAATACAGATTTTTACTATGATAGTGTTCATTTATCTAAAGAAAAATTGCAAGAGCATTTAGAAACAAACCGACCTATTTTAGTTTGTGTATGGAATCAGCCTCATGATAATCGTTGGACAACTAGCTCACATTATATGGTTTTACTGGCAACAGATGATAATGATATGGTTTATATTTCTAATCCTAATGGTGAAAAAATGATAGTAAAAGTTCAGGTTGGTACAAATCCAAAGAGATAACTCCTTATATCGCAAAAGCTTTATATATAGAAAGTTATAATTAAAAGACAGCAAAAAGCTGTCTTTATTCGTATTTTTCATAATTATAATAATTTATTTTCTCTATAAAAAAATCACCAAATTGTAAGTTGTCGCTAAAGTTCAAATCAGTACAAGTTTTATCTAATTTAAATTTTCTTACAAAAAGAGCTTAATTCAATACTAAATTAAACTCTTAAATCATTTCTTATTCTTCTATTTTTTCAAAAAATTCTTTTCCAAGACCGCATAAAGGACATACCCAATCAGCTGGTAAATCTTCAAATTTTACTGTTTCTACATTATCATCATAAATATATCCACAAGCTGTACATTTATATTTCATATCACAAACCTCCTTTTTATTTTTTTATTAAATCATCTGCCATTTCAAATAATTGTAAACAATTTTCTTTTGAAAGTCTAGATTTAATTGTAACTACTGGTTCTATTATATCTATATTTTTCATTGTACTCAATATCTCTTTCATACATTTAGCAGAATTTGGAGCCCAAGTTCCATTTTCAATCAGTCCAACAATCTTATTTTGATAATTTTTTTCTTTTAAATTCAATAATAAGTTCCTCATTGGAGTAAATATTTCCATATTGTAGGTTGAAGAAGCGAATACAACTTTACCATATCTAAATGCATCTTCTACTGCTTCTGACCAATCTTCTTTTGATAAATCAACTAAAACAACATTTCTTTCGCCTTTTTCTTCTAAAATCTCCTTTAATTTTTCACAAGCACTATATGTATTTCCATGAATTGATGCACAAGCTATATACACTCCTTCGTTTTCTGTTTTATAACTACTCCAAATATTATATTTTTCAATATAATGTTCCAAATTTTCTTTTAATATTGGCCCGTGTAAAGGACAAATTTTTTCTATATCTAAATTCATAACTTTTTTTAATAGTGTTTGTACTTGCATACCATATTTTCCAACTATATTAAAATAATATCTTCTTGCTTCACAATCCCAATCTTCTATGGTGTCTAATGTTCCAAATTTACCAAATGCATCTGCTGAAAATAATGTTTTTTTCTTTTTCTTCATATGTCATCATTACCTCTGGCCAATGTACCATTGGTGCCATAATAAATTTCAATTTATGATTTCCTAAGTCTAAAATATCCCCTTCTTTTACTTCAATTTTTCTTAAATCTAAATCTTGTATTTCGAAAAAATTGTGGTAAAAAGGCAAAAGTTTTTGAATTTCCAACTAACTTTATATTTGGATATTTTTTTATTAAAGTATCTATATTGTAAGCGTGGTCTGGCTCCAGATGTGAAATAACTAAATAATCTGGTTTCTACCATTTAATACTTTCTCTAAATTTTTTAAGCCATTGACTAGTTTTTTTTTATCGATTGTATCCATTATTGCAATTTTTTTATCAATTATTATATATGAATTATATGATACTCCATTTGGAACGTCATATTGATTTTCAAATAATTCTATATCTTTATCATCAGCTCCAATATATATGATATCATTAGAAATACTAATATCTCTCATTTTTAATCACATTCCTTCCTAGTTACAAACCTGATTGAAAAAAATTAATTATCCTTCAACCTTAATTATATATATTTATTCAACATCTTTTGCCCAAAGTCCATGTTTATTACAAAAAGAATAAATCTTGCTTCCTTTTAACATATGGAAATATTGCACTTGCTTTTCATTTGGCAATAAAAATTTCTTTATGATTTTGTTATTTGATGACATTGCAATCCATTCTATAAAATGATCTTCTTCCATAACGTGGTTAACCGTGACAATTATTCGATTATCTATAACTTCATAATTTGGTACATGCTTTTCAAAAGCTGCATCTACACTATTGGGAACTAATTCTATCATTTCCTCTCCGCAACATTTAATACTACAATTATCACAGTTACAATCTTTTATAACTTCAATTAAAGTATTACATTTAGAACATTTTTTTATTACTAATTCTTTTTTCCATAAATTTCCTCCATATCAATTTATTTTTATTATAATATAGCATAAGAATAGAAAATTAGCAACTAATTTTTGCTATATTTTCTTGCAGATAAGAATAGCTTCTAAAAATTCAATCTTCACTTTCAAATTACTAGTTTTTTTCTACTCATATCTGTAATTTTATCGCTAAATCTCTTTTATAATCTTACAAGGATTTCCTACTGCTACTACATTTGGTGGAATATCTTTTGTAACTACACTTCCTGCTCCAATTATAGAATTATCTCCTATTATAACACCAGGCATAACGCATACATTTCCACCAATCCATACATCATTTCCTACTACTATCGGCTTTGCAAACTCTACTTTTTCTTCTTGTTTCTTTATCTATTGGATGTCCTGATGTGTAAAATCCACAATTTGGTCCAATTTGAACATTATTTCCAAAAGTTACTTTATTGGCATCTAATATTACTAAATTATGATTTGAATAAAACTTTTCTCCAATTTCTATATTAAATCCATAATCACAATAAAAATTTGGCATTATCATAAATTCATTTCCAGTTTTTGAAAAAAAGTTTCTTTATAATTTCATTTCCTTTTTCTATATCTTCAATACATAAATTATTATATTGATTACAAAGTTTTTTAGCTTTTATTAATTCATCTACTAATTGTTTATCACTTGAATCATACAATTCTCCATTTAACATTTTTGCTTTTTTCTGTCATAAATTTTTTCCTCCAATCATAACAAAAGATTACTAATTGTAAGTTATATCTATATTTTATTTAACATCATTTAATGTCATTTCTTTTGTCCCAATATACACATCTCTATTTCCTTCTATTGTATGACATTTTATTATTGTATAAGTATCATATTGATATATCATACTTCCACCATCTTTATACATATCTCCTGTTATCTTGTTATTATCTAAATCTTTATTTGCTTTTTGTATTATTTCTTCCATTGTTATTTTACTTTCTAATAATGCATCTTTTAAAGAATATTCTTTATCATCAATTTTGATATTTACACTTCCATCATATGCATATATAGTATAATTATATTTGTCCGTTTCTGATTTATCTAATATAGCATAAATTTTATTATAGCTGTCTATTGGTTGTCTATCTTTGAAAAATATTTAAAAGTTTTCAGCAGATTTTATTTCAATTTTTGGTTGCTTTTAACTTGTGCTGGATAGCTTTCCAGTATAGTACCATCATAAGTTATTTTCACATTAGTTCCAATGGTATAAAGTGCATCATTATTTTCTCCCTAAACCTACAGAAATTTTATCTGCTGATTTTCTTTCTTCTTCATTCTCGTTTGGCTCTACTATAATATATTTTGCATTAGATTCAATTACTTTTCCATAAAAATAACTTTCTTCATTATTTTCTATGTTTGTATCTTGCCATTCATATTTTTTGTCTATATTCTTCTTCAAATGCAAACAAGTCTTGTCCTAAACTTATTGGAAAATACTTGTTGTTCATTATAAAAGAGTAAGTTTTATTATTCGCATCCTTAAACTTTATTGAATAACCACCAAAACTAGAACTCCATTCTATATCTACATATTCTAGTTGCATTTTAGGAAAGTTTTTTTCTAAATAATTAGATGCAGATATTCGTGCAATTCGTTTTGGAATTATACCACTCCCCCATAATCCTACTATAACAATTAAAATTAAAACTATAAAAACAATAATTATTTTTCTTTTTTTCCATAAGATTACCTCACTTTCAAATTACTATTTGTATTTAACTTCACTTTGTTAATTTATAACTTTGTTCTATTAATTCTTTTACTAAATTCTCATCCACTTTTTCATCTATAATAATTGTATTCCAATGTTCCTTATTCATGTGATATGCTGGTATAATATAATCATAAGTATTTCTTAATATATCAGAATAGTTTGGATCTGTTTTTACATTAAGATACAATTTATTATTTACATTCATTAATAATGCAAACCACTTTTTATTTTTAGAATGTTTCATTGTTACAGATTCAAAGTCATTTGGAAATGGGCAATTTTATATGTATCTTCTAATTCGAGACAATATTTTATTATTTCTTCTTTACTCATTGCTAATCTCCTTTTCTTGTTGCTATCTTTCAATTTTATTTTTTATTATTTATATCACAAAAAACTTATTTATCAATTAATTTTATTTTTCTATATTTATTGACAAAATAATCTTTATTTGCTAAATTAGCATTAATACAAAAGAAAGAAAACATTTAAAAGGAGGAAATTTTATTATGAACAAAAGTGAATTAGTAAAAGCTATTTCTGAAAAAACTGAAGCATCAAAAAAAAATACAGAAGCATCTTTAAATGCTTTTATAGAAGTAGTTACTGATGAATTAAAAAGGCGAAAAAATACAACTTGTAGGATTTGGAACATTTGAAACAAGAAAAAGAGCTGAAAAGAAAAGGAAAAAATCCACAAACAGGAGAAGAGCTTGCTATCCCAGCTTGTATTGCTCCAGCTTTCAAACCAGGAAAAGCCTTAAAAGATTTAATAAATAATTAAGTCTACTATTTTTTATTTGCTAAAAGGCTGCTAAAAGCAGCCTTTTTCCGAGTATGTAATTATTGTTCTTCATTTTTTCTGGTTCTTTGTTTTGTCTTATTATTTCAAATACATCATCCATAACCTCTTTATTAGGAAATACTGATGAAAAAGTATATTTGACTGACTCAGTACTTTCAGTTTGTTCTTTTTCTTCTTTTTTATTTTATTTTTTTTCTTGTCATACTGAACCTTAATTTCTCCGATTACAATTATCAGCACAAACATAAAACAAAAAATTTTACGCAAAGCAATAAAAATCACTCATAGTCATCCCTCCTGCCATTTGGCTATCTAATAATTATTCAATAGTTGCATTTATGCTAAACTGTTCATATTAGAACAGGATCTTTATATTTAACAATCATATACTATCATAATTTTATATTTATATCAATTTTAATCATATATTTTAACGCCATAATTTCCAATTTTTTACTTGTCAAACTCATCTTTTCTATTCATAAAAAATCGTAAAAATACCTTACATTTTCAAGTTCACTCCATTTTTGCACCCTATAATCTGTTGTATCTAAATTATATATTTTTGCATCTAATATTCCCAACATAAATGGAGAATGTGTTGAAATTATAAATTGAATACCTAAATATCTGGACATTTCATTTATTTTTTGCAAGTTCAACTTGATTTTTGGAGATAATGATACCTCTGGTTCATCTAATAAATATAATTTGTCAGGCTCAATATTTTCTTCTAGTATTTGTAATGTAGTTTCACCATTTGAGTATTTATCTTGTGCAAACGCAAATCTTGAAAACTGTTTTGCTCCTTCTTTTGTTTCTAAAAAATCTTCAGCATCTTTTATTCCTTTTTCCCTAGTTAAATTGCTTTTTATACTTTCCTGTAAAACTGCATCTTGTTGTATTTTTCTTATTTCATATAATATCTCTTCACTTTTTATGTATCTACTATTTTCTGGTATTCTAATAAGTTTTCTACCATATTCATTTTCTCCTAATTCATATTCACATTCTGATGCATAATCTTCAAAATATGGTAGCCATCCAACAACCTTTGAATAGTTTCTTTCTTTTCCCTTTAAATTTAATTTATGCGCAATTATATTTAATATTGTTGATTTTCCGCATCCATTATTTCCATATAATACTGTTATGTTATCAAATATAAATATATCTGGTTCCTTATTTTTTAGAATACTATATGGATATATATTATCATCTGATATTTTATGATTGCTTAATTTAAAAGTTTTTAAATATATCATTTTATTATTATCTCCTATTAATTGAATATATATATCTTATATAACAAATTTCAATATATATCAATAAAATCTCTATAATTAAGAAAAAGGGAGTTGCCAATCAAATTAGCCCTCCCTTTAAGTAAAAACCTCTTATCTAAATCTTCTGATAATGTCTTGCCAGTTCATATATCTCTGCTTTTCACATACTTTTTGGCAAATTGATTCGAAATTAAAACCTTATACATCTTATCTTCGTCGAAATGATAAACTTCACCAAATTCGTGATGTACATCTTCCTTTAAAATTGCAAGCATCTTTTCGATTTCCCCATTAGGTAAATTTCCAATTTGTTTACACACCTTTCTGAAGAAAGACATACTATGGTCGTTGTCTTGTACAAATCTGTTGTTAAAAAAATCTTTGATTTACGCCTCCCTCATTCTCTGCTACAATGCCTTTGGCTACACTAGACAAGCTTTTCCTTGCCCGATGTTCTCCTGCTAAGCCATCATAATGTGTACTCATTTTTGATCCTCCTGTTTTTACTTGAATCCTTAATGCAAAATTAAATTGCATTAATAACTGTTATTAAGTTTCATAGATTATTTTAACATATTTTTTTTTTTTGGTTAAGTCTATATATTTTACATAATATTTAATAATAATAACCATATTTTGATATGGTCATAAAAATGGAGGAAACAATTAAATCTCCTCCATTTTCTCTTGAAACAACTATATCAGATCAGTATTCTAAAAATTTGAGTACAATTGATTTTATAAACGGCTGTTCAAAAATCCACTTATACACTCCTGTCTCATTTTGAACAAATTCGCAATATACAATATCTATTTTTTGTTCTAATGCTCGAAGTGCATCTTCCAGTGCCTTTACATAGCTTAGTATGTCCTCTTTAGCTTCACTAAGGTTCTCCTCAAATTCTTTTCTACTTATTATAGCAGAATTTAATTTTCCAAAACTCTCACCAATTTTCTCTGGATTTCTGAGTAAGAAATAACATGAATATTCACTAGCATCATAATGCCAGTTAAGAATATCATTCCAAGCCCCTCCTTTTTCGTATAACTTTTCGATTTGTTCGAGTGGTAACACTCTTTTACTTCCAAATACTTTGAAAGCTTCATGTTGCAATTTCTTCATTTTTTTAAGTCTTTTCTACTTGTTCTTTTTCCCGTACAAGTTCAATAATTTTTTCTTTGCTCATCTGGTTGTCTCCTTTTTTCAACAAAACATTCATAGTTACAATTATATTTTATCATATCATATGACAAAAAGCAAATATTCCATAATCTTTCATTTTAAATAATTGTAGGTTAGTCAATCATTTGTCACAAATTATTTAAAATAAATACTTTGAGCACCTATATTGCAAATAACGATTCTTCTTGACTTTTATATTTTTTATGAATTCCCTGGGACTCAACCATCCTAGTGGTCTCATAGGAAAATTATTATATTCTTTTCTCCATTCTTTTCCTTGATTTCTTAAATCTTCTAAACTATAATATACTCTTTTATAGTAAAATCTTTCTTGATCTTTTCTATGACTTCTTTCTACTCTTCCATTTTGTTTTGGTGTATGTGGCTTTATTACTTTATATTCTAATCCTAATTCTTCTAATGTGTTTTCAAACATTGTTTTTTATCTTTCAAAAATGCTTGCCAACTTAATCTATTTGTAAATTCAAATCCATTATCTGTTTGTATTGTCTTTATTTTAAACGGAAAATATTTTACTAATCTTCTTGCAAATTCGCTTGAAGCATATGTATCATGTGCATTTGTAAACCATGTATATCTTAATCTTGAATATTCATCTATTGCTGTATATTGATAAAATTTTTCTCCTCTTTCCTGTAATTCTTTGCTCATACATTTCTTTGGAACATACTTAACATCTATTTGAACCTTATCCCCTGGATATTCTCCTGATACCCATTCATTCGGTTCACTTTCTTTCTTTTTTTTTTGGTGTTTTTTGTATATTCTAATCTTTGCATTGCATGATACAATCCTTGTATTGTTCTTGTATATCCTGCTTGACGTAATTTTATCCATAATACTACTAATCCCGTATCTTTATTGTTTCTTTTTTATAATTTTTTATTAATTTTATTTCTTCCTCTGTATGTTGATTTGGATGTGAATGTGGACGTCTTGATTTATCTTTTAAACTTTCTAATGTTCCATCATATCTATTTCTCCATCTATATATTGTTCTTTTACATTCTCCAAATTTATATGCTGCTTTTGCCACTCCATATTTTCTTGAAAATTTTACTATTGACTCTTTATATTTTAATCTATCTGTGATATTATTACCCATAAGAGAGCACCTCCGATATGTTTATTTTTGGTCATTTAAACAATATCATTTTTGTGCTCTCTTTTTCAATATTTTATTTTCAATGTATTTGTGACATATCTATTTTAAACCTATATCCATAATCTTTCATTTTAAATAATCATTAATAACCATACTCTGATTATTGGCATTTATTATTACTTCTGCACCAATAGGAATAATACTATTAGCATGCATATGTCCAAAGTCATTTGTTTTTACTACAGGAACACTTGAATTTATTTTTCTTAATTCATCTACAATCATCTTTTGTAAAAACCAAATCTGGATAAAAATGATCATCTTCTAGTGTTAATCTGACCTGACTCCTACGAACATAAATCCTTTTCCTAGTTCTAGTAAAAATTCTTTTAGGTGTTCTAGTATATTTTTTTCTAAATCACTTTCTAAGTATTCTATGTTTTCTTTTATATCTAGAAATTCCAAAACAAATGGATCTTTAACCAAATCTTTTCCTGTTTTATAACTTGTCCTTTTTCTGCTAATTCTAAAACCTTAGATTTGTCTTGTGATAAGGCTAATCTTTCATATAATAATGAATTTTTTGTCTTTGTAATTCTCTAACACTCCATTTTGAGTTTATTGCTTCTTTTAAATAAAAATTTCTTTTATTTTTTTTTTCTTCTATTTTATTAATTCTAAATAATGAGACCAACTTAAATTTCCGAGACAGTGTTTCGGAATTTGGGAACACATTATAAAATTTTCTCATTTTTTCAAGATTGTCAACTGAAAAACCTTTTCCAAATTCGTTTGTTAATTTTTGTGATAAATTTTCTAACACTGATTTTCCATATGTTGCTCTTTTCATTTCCATTTTGTATTTCCATTATAATTTTTTCCAATATTCCAATATAAGTTTAGCATTTCTGTATTTACAGTACTGTAAACTCTATCTCTGCTATTATTTATAAGCCCCTTTATTTCTTCAAATATTGATTTATATTTTCATCACTTATAATTATTTCGTTTGCCATTGTTTATACTCCTCTTTTTTTTCTTATTAGTTGCATTATATCAAACTTTTTCTTTATTTCAAATATTTTTTACAAATTATTTGTATAAAAAAGTGATTTATTTTTTATTCATCATCAATTATATCATCATATTGTGTTGATATTGCCTCTAATAGTTGCATTCTTGTTTCATTATTTATAGGATATGAAAAGTCTTGCCTAAAATTTCTATTTTTAACTTTTCTCTTTGGCATACTAATGTATCTTCCATTTTTTCCATTTAATAATTTAATTTCTTTTACTATAAAACAATTATCTATGCATATACTTGCAGCTGCCAATAAATCTCCTTTATTTATTTTTTTTTATTCTAATTTCTGTAATATTTAACATATAAAATTCCTCCTTAAAATTTAATTTTTATTTTGATTTCAATCTCACTTTTAGCTTCTTTTTTCTTTTTAATATAATTATTCCTGTTGTTATTCCTAATAATGAAATTACTATACTACTTACTAATGCAATACGATTAATTTCTTTTTCTGTTTCTTGATATTCTATTTGTTTGTCTTTACAATTATCATAAACAAATAGTAATTCTTCTCTTGTTGCTTTTTGAATCAATTTTCTTTTGCTACTTAAGAATAATTCTTTAAGTGCGTAAATTATAATTTTCAATTTTTCTACATTGTCTTTAGTAAATATTTTTATTAGTTCTTCTGTGTAATTAAATTCAATTTTTCTAATATTTTTTAAATTCAATATCCTCATTTGATGAAAATCTTTCTGGATTTTCACCTTCTCTTCTTATTATATAATAAAAAAAATCTATCTATCTTGTTATTTATATTATTATATTGTCTTTTCTGTAACATACCCTCTGTCTTTTTTGTTAACATAGGGTATGTCATTTTATAGCATAGGGTATGTCATTTATATATATTCTTCTTTGTATTATTTCATTTTTCTCATCTCTAATTAACTCTACATGTATAAATTTCAATTTATTAAGATGAGAAAATTAGAAATTGTATGTGGTTTTGAATTAAATAAATCTGCTAAATAATTATTTGACGCATAGCAATATCCTTCTTTGTTTGAAAGAACTGTTATAACAGCATATAATAATTTTTCATTTGCTTTTAATTCATGGTTAAATAATACCGTTGAAGGTATAATTGCATAATAACCTATCTTATTTTCTTCATTCACATATAATAATCACCTCAAAAAATAAGCCCAAAGGGCCTATTAAAATGTGCAATTTTATTATTTCAGTATAATTTATACACTTGACAACTATATATAAATTATACTATACTTGCTGATTCCACTGTTTATAATATAATTCAAGTAATTCCAAAATCTTTTTATCTATTTGTGCATTAGTATAATTATTAGGAAAAAATTTTCTGATATTATCATAAGATGTTTTAAATTGTTCTCTTTGATTAGGTTTTTGTTGTTGCATAATTTCTATTATTTTCTTATTAGTTAATTTGTTACTTTCATTGAGTTTTCTCAATTGTTTTGCCTGAGACATTGATGCTGTAGCATCATTATATTTAAAACTTTCATATATCAATTTTTTGATTTTCTTGGCTAATATATGAAATCTCTACTGCTGGATATAATCCCATTCCATTTGTTTCTTTATCCACTAATTCAAGCAATTCTGGTATCAAATAAGTTAATCTCACGTATCTTTGTATCGTCCTTGCACTTTCGCCAACTTCTTTTCCTATAATATCTGCTGAAAAAATCTTTTTTTGTTCCTCGCCTATTAGTCGAGAAGTTTCATCTTCTTTTTTCCCTGATGTTTTATAGCATCTAATTTCATTTTATAAGCAAAGGCCTTTTCTGACAAAAAGCATCTTTTCTTCTTTGATTTATATTTGTATCAACCATTAAAATAGTTGCTTCATCATCTGTTAAATTCATAATAATACATGGAATCCTTTTTTAATCCTGCTAATTTGGCAGCATGTTTTCTTCTATGTCCAGCAATCATTGTATAGTTATCATTACTTTCTTTTCTAACTATTGCAGGCATTATAACTACACGCTTACTAACGCTTTCTACCATATCATACATTTCTTCATTGTCAGTTATTTTGAATGGATGATTAGGAAAATCATGTATTAAATCTATTGATAAATCTCCTATTTTTAATATTTTAGGATTATCTCTTTCCTCTTGCGTTGTAAAAATGATTATCTAATGATGGCAAATTCATTCTCAATGGATTATTTTTCATCGGCTAACACCTCCTCAACAAAATCTTCGTAGGCCTTAGCAACAGTTCCATTTTTATCATATTCAAATATGCTTTTTCCTTTTGTAGGAGCTTCAGCAATTTTTACTGCTGTAGGAATTTCTGTATCATAAATTTTTATATATTTACCATAGTTTTCAATCAATTCATTTTTACCATCTTTGATAGTTTTGTTCTTCTATCAACTAATGTTAATAGTATTCCTTTAATTTTTAAATTAGGATTTATTGATTTTCTAACTCTTGAAACAGTTTCAAATAAATATGTCATTCCCCTTACAGCAAGATATTGGCTCTGAACTGGAATAATAATTTCGTTACAACAAGCAAAACAATTTATATGGATTAAGCCTAATGATGGCATACAATCAATTAATATATAATCGTATTCATCTATAACTGCATTTAAACAATTTTTTCAAAATAAATTCTCTACTCATTGCATTTCCTAATGAGAATTCTATTCCTGATAATCCAATATCACATGGAATTAAATCTATTTTTTCTTCATGATGTAAAATTGCATCATGTATATTAATTTCTTTACCAATAATTTCAGCATACATTAAATCAGCTAACATTATTGGCATTTCTTCTGGATTATAAAATCCCAATGAAGTTGTTAAATTGCCTTGTGGATCTGCATCAACAAGTAATACTTTTTGTTTTCTTTTGCTAAAGCAACACCTATAGAGAAAGTTGTTGTTGTCTTTCCAACTCCTCCGTTTTTGATTTGCTATAGCTATAATTTTAGCACTTTCCATACTATCCTCCTTTTTGCAGAAGGGTACAGTTATGCCATAGAGTGAATATGTTAGATATTATTTCAATAATTATATTTTTTGAAAAATAAGAACTAAATTGACATCTTCAAATGTCATATGTTAATATTTTATAGGTTTGACTTAAAATTAAATACGATATATATTAAAAGATTTAGGGGTTTTTATTATCAAAGTTTTGTGCAAAAAGGAATAGGAGTAAAATATATGGACTGCCTCTATCGGTGTCCTCTACTATTATTGCTATACCTATCCGCTTGATACTATATAGCTTATTATTAATAACTTAATATTATTATAAATTTTTCTATATAATTTTATATTAGTTCTTAAATTTTTATCAAAATTTTGCAAATCCTTCAAATCGCTTATTTTGCCTTATTTTACAGATAGCAAAACTATATTAAATTGTAATTTATAAATTATAAACAAAATTTTATTATCAAAATTTATTTATAAAATATTAATTATAAATGTTTGGAAATTTTGTTCGTAAATTTAAAATATTTATAAATTTAAAACTTTGCACAAAATTTAAAAATTTTAATTTAATAAATTTTTTATACTAATTTTATATTTTAATATTTTTAATTTTTATGATTTTGTTTTGTAAAATTATTATATAGAATTTTCTTTTGTAGAATTTTAAGTTTAGTTTTGAAATTATATTTATTATTTTTTAAAATCTCTAATTCTTCAAAACTGCCCCTCTCCCTACTCTCACATTTTTTCAAATCATTTGTATCCATATCGGTTAAGTACCTAGCAGTTATTATATATATTTCTTTTCCTTCGTCTTTCAATTTATTTATTACTTCACTAGCAAATTTTCTTGCTGGTTCATTTTTAGCATATTCATATAAATATTTTTCCCAAAATTCGTCTTCTGCTTTTTTCGTCCACATTAAATATTTCTTCGATATCATATCCTTCTGAATTTATAATTCCTTTATGATATTGTTCAAATACAAATTTACTTCCGTAATCTAATTGCCATTGTTCTATATCCGTTAATACTCCGTCTATATCTATTCCTATTTTCATATTATTCCCTCTACTATTCTTCTATATTTCTATTTCAAATTCATCTTCTTTTTTAACACTTTTTATATTAACTCTTTTCTACAAATTATAATCTAAAATAAAATTTTCATTCATTGCATAAATTTTCAAAAAAACTTTGCTACTATTTTCTACATCATACGAAATGTTAAAAATAGTTTCATAAGGATCTTCTTTCGTTTGCAATATTGAGTTAAAAAAATTTGTTTTCGACTGATCTGTATTCTAAGATTTTATTTATTTCTTCTATATCTTTATTAAATCTATGTAACATTTTTTTTGCCATATCAAATCTAAATATGCTATTGCTACCATTATCTGTAACCTGTTTAAATATATATTGACCATGAATAAAATGATTAGTATGAACATAGCTATCTTTTTATATATTCTACATCTATATTGTCATTATGTACTTCAATTGATACAGCTATATTATTTTTGTATCTATAGCATTAACATTATAACCAGATGCTACTTTCATCTCTTTACATCTTTTTATTAAATCATTGATAGATTTAGCTTCTGAAATATGTCTTTGTGAAAATATCTAGGTATATAATTAATATTCAAAGTCATCATCATGGCAGTAATTAATTGTTTTAATATTCCGTAGCTATTCCAACTTACTCCGTTCCCAAATGGCATATTATACATATCATTTGTAATAAACCAATTATCATCATCAATTTTACTTTACTCAAAACAAAAATTACCTTCCATATATTTGTCATCTTCATTGTGTGAAATTATAAATTTTCCATTATTTTTTTGCAAATAATAGTAGTACAATGTTCGAGATTTAAGTTCATTATTTCAGGACATAACATAGCAAAATAAATTATATGTTCTATACCTAATCCGTCTGCTTTTCCTATAACTTCATCATAATATTTTGGAAAAGTTAATTTTAAGTTGTTAAATTGTTCTTCTATCTTTTCTTTAATTTCTATATTTTTATCAATTTTAATTTTATATTTTCTATATCTATTTTTACATTCTTTTGAAATATTCACCTGAAATTTTGCCATTTTGATAAGGAATATTGTAAATTTAAAATTTGCATTTAATTTTTTCCTTCTAAATATATTTCAAAATTTTTATCTATATTTTTTATTCAATAATAAATTTTGAATGCTTATCTGACAAATATCTATAATTGTTTAATTATGCTTATATTATCATAAAGGAGAGAAATTATCAATTTCTCCTCTTCAAATTATAATATATTTTATTTAATTATCTTTAATGCTTCATTAGTCGTCTTCATACATAGAATGTATATCTTTTGTAATTTCTTTTTCATTATATACTTCTCTTACTGCTTGCTCAATATCTGCTATTTCATTAGGTTTTAGAGTTCTATTTTCATATTTATTTATAATTCCATTCATACTAATTTTTCAGTTTGTGCAACATATTCTCCTTCAATATCTAATATAGATAATCTTCTATTAATTAATGCTGTTCTTCCTATTATAGTTTTAACTGTTACAGACTTTCCTGCTCCGGCTACTCCAAAATTGCAATATTAGCATTTGCTAAGCCATCTGTGAATGTTTCTAAATTCATTGGAAGTCCTGTAAATAAATCTCTTCCTAAATAAATTCCTTCTTTTTACACTTGATTTAGTTCTTGCAATGGGAAACATTGCTGCTAATCCTGCTGTTGTCATATTCCTATTATTATCCTTTATAATATTATTGTTTAATGGTAAAGTTTTCTTTCAAAGCATCTAATTGTTTAAAATATAATGGTCGAACTTCACAAGATTTATTAGCAAACTCATCTCTTAATAATTTACTTTGTTCATTTAATTCTTCAAGATTATTAGCATTTATTCTCAATAATATTTTTATAAAGAATAGCTTATCATTATTTATCTGTATATTTCATCTCATTTCTTCAAATGACTTTATATTTTCTTCTAATCTATGTATTTCTTCTATATTTCCTTGTTTTTCAAAAAAGAAAATAGTCTGATTGTAATTTTGTTACTTTATGTGTTAGGTATTTAATAACACTTCTTTCATCTGCAACTTGTACTTGTGTAGAAATATCTACATCTCCAATTGTATTTAAAATATCATCTAGCCAACCTATTCCTATGTACTTTGATAAAAACATTAATGTGAAAATTCTAGCATATTTGTCATCTCCCATATAAATATAATCTCTTTTCTCTTGTATTACTTCTTGAGCAATTAATGAAATTAAATTAGGTTGATTCTCAAAAAGTTTTCTTCTTTAAGTTTTTTTTTTTTTTTATATGGTTTAATTTTTTTTTCCTTTTTACCTGTAACATATAGTTCAAGTCCTCCTTCTCTTTAATTTCTGTTACTTTATTCTTATTTTCTTTATATAATTGCTCATATATTAGTTCTACAATTTCCATATTACTTAATAGCCTTGTGCTAACTTTTATATTAAGTAAATGATATCTTAATAGCTGATAAAATTCTTTTAACTCAATTTCTGCTACTTTACGATTATTAAAAAAGAAGATATAATCATATAATTTTTTTCTTTCAAACAAATTTCTATTTTTTGTATATTCTCTAAATGTGATATTATTTGTTTAGCGTATTCTTTAACATTACTATTTGAGTTTATTGTGTTTGTTTGAATTTCTTCTAACATTTCTCCAAGTTCAATTTGTTTTTGTGTAAGCCACACAGTTTCATCTTTTAAGTTTACTTAATTTTACTCCTTGGTTTTCAAATAAAATAATTTCATTCTTTTTTTCGTCCATACGAACACATCCTTTATTATATACAATTTAATTCTTAGTATATTTGTTAGTACTTATTTTATAATAAGAACAAATATTTGTCTATAATTTAAAATAAAATTATTAATTATTTTTATTCGAAAGTGTCGCGGCATCAAAGTTTTGTGCGAAAAGGAGTAGGGATTTTTTATAGCACCTATATTTGGTACTATCTTCGTATCCCTGCTTGCCCGGCGGTCTTTAAAGTCCTTGCTTGTAAATTCATATTGGAAGCTTTTAACTAGAAATTGAATCATAACCACCCGTAAAACGGGTGGTTTGCTCTAGCCTAGAAGGCTTTTTTGTACTGGCACTTCTGGGCTTAAGTTCCTACTGAACGGTTTGCCAACCGCATTTCCTTCTCAGGCTACCACTTAAGTGGTCCTAATCCTTTTTTTTTTTTCTTTTTTTTCCTTTTCTTCCTTTTCAAATGGGTCTACATATTCTTTATACTTATTTGGTCTGTTGCTATATCTTCCTGTAATTGTTTTTTATATATTCTTCTATTGCCTTTTTATTTTTTGCCTACTGTATCTATATAATAGCCCTGACACCAAAAATGCCTATTTCCATATTTATATTTTAAATTTGCATGTCTATCAAATATCATCAGACTGCTTTTCCCTTTTAAATATCCCATTATACTTGCCACACTATACTTTGGTGGTATACTTACAAGCATATGTATGTGGTCTGGACATAATTCTGCCTCTATTATTTCTATTCCTTTTGCTCACATAATCTTCTTAATATTACTCCTATATCTTTTCTTATCTGTCCGTATATTTGCATTCTTCTGTACTTTGGTGCAACTACCAAATGATATTTGCAATTTCATGTGCTGTGTGCTAAACTATTATTGTCTTTCATGACAAAATCCTCCTTTTTTGATTTTATTTGCGGTTGGCGACCACATCTATTATATCAAAAAGGAGGATTTTTTCTACCCATAGCTAGAGTTTTAGAACCCCGCGTAAAACACGGGGTTTTCATAATCAATAAGGTATCACATAAATCATATTTATGTGATGTCTTTTTTACATTTCTTTTATCTTTCTATATATATCATACCAACTATAACATCTATAAATATTTTTTCCATTACATTGTTCATTATAGTTTGCATGATAACAAATTACAGGTATTTCCTTAGATATTGTATTTATATTTTCAGGCTTATCTTCAATCATTAAATTAATTTTATTTTGTTTACATATGTCCAATTTATCTTCTGGACTAAAAATTATATCATCATAATGTATTTGATTTTTCTCTAACCAGTTTAATACAATAGTTTTATTTTCTTCTATACTCATTACACCTGTTGAATGCGATAAAAACGAACCTCTTGCTGTAATAATATAAATTTCATTTTCTTCTTTTAATTTATCAATTACTTCATTGGCAAACTTTCTTGTTTCTACATTAATTGAATACTCTCTAAAATATTCATTCCAAAATTCATCGTCTAATTTCTTATCTACGTCAAATATTTCACTAGCTTCATATCCTTTATAATTCTTTATTCTCATGCCATATTTTTCGTAATAATACTTGCTTCCATAATCTAATTGCCATTGTTCTACATCTGTTAAAACTCCATCTATATCAATTCCTATTTTCATCATTATTTTACCTCTTAGTAATTCTATATTTTTATTTGTTTTATCATACCATACCATTTTAATAATATCAAGAAATTTAATTATAAAATCATCAAATTGTAATCTATCTTTTACATATTATTCTTGCATTTTGGTACATTGTTAGAATTTTTTATACTAATTTGATTGACTTCATATAATGCCAATCTCATTGTATCTATTTATAACAATATATAAAAAATAATACTAGTTATCAAATTTATAATAACTAGTATTATTTTTTACGACTATACTGTTAATATCCAGTGATCAATCAATCCATTTTCATTTTGCAAATATGCATATAATTTTCTATTATCCATTTCCATTATAAGTACTTCTTCTGACTTATCCTTTTCAATCAAACCTTCTCCAAAATAATTTATAGTATCTACATAAAACACTGGAGTCGTTGGATTTAATCTCCTTAAATATTTTCTTAGTTTTTCTAACGAAGTAAAAGGATTGTCAGGAATACTGTCATCATTTCCAAGGTTTTTTAATAGTAATTCTTTACTCTTGATCTTCATATTTTTTCCTCCTGTCAAGTATAAAAATGAATTGTTTCAAATGCGATAAATCAATTATCATATTTTTATCATATCACATTATGTTAATCTTGTCAATTTCATTTCTTTATAATTCAGTAGGATTTATTACATTTTGTTTCTCATTAATTTTTCTGTACTATTTCTCTCTTTTTATAAATTAACTTGAATTATTAATAGCAAAAAAAGAGTTTCGCTTAAATATTACAGTATCTAGGCGAATTTAATATACAGTTACATCATAAAATTTTTTTTAATATGTAAAAATATGTATCCTCTCATTTTGATTGCTTGTATTCGCTTCCTTCCTTCCGAACTTTTGAGTGTTTCTTTACTTGGGCTTCTGTACATTTAGTAAAATACGCAAGCTCTCTTATTGAGTAGTATCATCCTTTATGTTTCTTCATAAAACCTAAAATTTTTCTTTGTGGGTCATCCATTTTTTTTTAGCTACTACTTCTTTCATAATGTTTTCTCCTATTCTTAATATTTTTATGTGTAACTATACTATCCTCCTTCCGTTATTCTAATTATGACAACGATTAAATTATTTTATATTTTTCAGTATACCAAATTAATAAAGATTTTTCAATAGTAGCTAGAAATTACCAAAAAAAGCACTTATGTATTGTCATTTTCGACTCTTATGATAATATAAAACATAATTATAATATACGAAAAGGAGAAAAATATATGTGGTTATATTGGTGCTTATTATCAACAATTATTAGTGGTTTTACCTCAATAGCATTAAAGAAATGTTCAAATAATGATTCAAAACAAATTGCAATAGTAGACTATTATTATATCATTTGCTTATGATTATAGTTAGTTTAATTGCTTACCTCAATTTTAACACAATTAAATATTATTGATTTTGTAAAAAATGTTACCCGGAATTTTACTACAATCAGCAGGATTTTATTGTGCTATTGCTTCTGTAAAATATGGAAAAAATTTCAATAACATCATCCATAAAAAGAGCTAGAGTTGTTATAACATTTTTGTTAGGAATTATTATATTAAAAGAAAATTGTACAATATTACAATTAATATTTTCTATTATATTAATAATTCTTTCAATAATTATAGCCAAGAGTGAAACAATGAGAGCATTAATAAGAGCTCAGAAAGAAAAGCGGTTTTTTATTCTTGGGGTTTGTATTTTTAACGGTACATCTAGCTTTTTAAATAAAATATATGTTGCAGATTATCAAAACCCTTTATATGTTGTTTTCACTTTTGCAATAGCAACTGTTATAGGAGTATTAATATATTGTTTGCTAACTAACCAATGGAATTATATAGATATACGAAAGATAAATAACAAAAATATTTTATATTACAGTCTTTATTGGATGTATCATCATCTATATTTAATAGATTTTCTTTGTTAGATGGAAATGTTTCAATAACTTCTGTAATAAATTCTAGCTCTATTGTAATTACTCTTATAGCTGCTAGATTTATTTTAAAAGAAAAATTAAGTTGGCAAAATATATTATGATATTTGGAATAACTATATGTGTGTTTATTTTTAGCTATATTATAAAATTTGCCCATTCTTTAAATTTTTTTTAATCAAATACACATAGTGCAATTATCATCTCTAATAATTATACTATGTGTATTTTATAATTCTATAAAAGTTCTTTTATAAAAAAATAAATTAATTCACAATTATTTTCCCTAGCTTTTTCTGCATTCATATCATACCAACCATAATCTTTTATAAATGCGTGTGCTCCTACATTATCACTTTTAGATGTAAAATAAATTAATTCACAATTATTTTCCCTAGCAATTTCTTCTATTTTCTCAAAGAGCTTAGTGCCAATTCCACTATGCCTATAATCTGATGAGTTCCAACCCACCATAAAGTTTTCTGAAGTTCCATAAAAGGATTTTTTCCATCAAACCTCGTTCTTTTATTATAAATATAGTTACAGATGTGTATCATCGACAATTTTTCTTTAAATCTTCCGATTTATTGTCCTACTAAAAATCTATACATATTTTTATTTTTTTTATATAATTTTAACCATTTATAACACATCTTTTAGTTCATCTAAACCAAATATTCTTCATTAAATATTTATCTTATTAAGGTTGTAACATTCTTTCAATATCCTCCTATGTAGTTATTTTAATATCCAACTTTGAAAAAATCTATCAATAATTATTTCCATAAATCAATCCCTCATTTCAACAAATTATTTATCTTTTTTAAATTTTCATCACCATTTTTAACACATCTTATAGTTCATTGTTACTATTTGTCTTTTTCTTTTTTTTCAGTCTTTCCTCTAAAATTTTCTAATATATTTTTTGCTTCATTACTTGTTAGTTTCATGTTTTATGCTCCTTTATTCATGATTTTTTTTTTATACATATTAATTTCTTCCTAATTTTTCAAATACATCTTTGTATATTTTATCAACATTCAAATAATTCACTACTCTTATTTTATGATTACTTTCTGTTAATTCATATGATGTATCATCCTTAATATTAGGGCAACTAATTTCTTCAGTTTCAAACCATTTTTCATTTATCATATAAGCTATAACACTTATATCCCAAATTACTCTTCTTTCTTTGACTCCGTGTATACCATCATTATAAAATCTTTGGCATAAATAATCACATAATTCACTTTTTCCTTTTAGAAAATGTTCCACTTCATATATTGAAGTCATTAAATTTGATGCAACATTTTTAGAAGGTATTATGGTTAGCTTTGCTTTAGACTCAAAGACTGTCCTTACAGCTTGTACATCTTGTTTAAAATTAAATTCTTTGTTATCTTTACTTAGCAAACTGTTGCCACCTAGCCATATTACTTCTATTTTATCTACTATATTAGGTACTTTCTTTAGTGCAATAGCTACATTTGTAATTGCTCAATAGCTAATATATAAGTTTTTGTATTTTTGCTTGCAATTTCTATAATTTTATTTACCGCATCATTATTTCCACTATGTCCATCTTCAATATAACCTGTTGAGCCTTTGAAAACTTTGTTTTTGAATTAAAGTTTAACCAATTACAAATTTTAATTATTTCATTATAGCTTTTATCTAATCCTTCTTGTATTGATATACCATTGTCATGGTGATATGGTGCAACAGTAATTGCTTCTATATTAAATCTATATTGTGATGTTAAAAGATATGCAAGTGCAAATTGTTCATCAC
>VOFB01003118.1_pt1 | contig 29802 bp, 53 predicted proteins | sample 5384141 | NCBI WGS metagenome assembly VOFB01 (sample SAMN12384721, study PRJNA508395) | human gut metagenome | isolation source: healthy gut A | host: Homo sapiens | reverse complement strand
TTGACACTTCGTTCAGTTACGTATTGCTCTGTCCAAATACATCGACAGTTTTCAGAAACTTCGATGTGAAAAGCACTGCATGTACCAGGTGGTACATTTCTCTGCGGTTGGATGATAGAAACCGACACGAACTTTTCAGGCGGACATCGCTTCTGATGAGAAGGATCTTCTGTCTGGTTGACGGAGAAGATGCCTCCACACTGGAACATGACCCAAGCCATCAGCCGCCAACCAAACTGAAAATCCAAAACTTTTCAAACCATTTGAAATGTACGTAAAAATGTACCGGACTTCCTGCTTACGGCGAGATGGACCCTGGTTTGTTGCCATCCTACTCCTTTATTTTCAGAGCCATGTTCGGTGATGCAGGACAGGGGCTCCTGCTCTTTATCGGAGGATTGTTCCTGTATAAACGGAAACATATCGATCTTGCCGGAATCATCAGCTGCGCCGGAGTTCTTTCCATTTCATTCTTTCGGCCTGATGTTCGGAAGTGTCTTTGGATTTGAGGATCTCATACCTGCTTTGTGGCTGCGGCCCGTAGACAGTAGACGACCATGTCTTTTATCGGAAAACCGAATACCGTATTTATCGTTGCCATCGGCTTCAGCAGGAATCATCCTCCTGGCATGGTTTTCAACATCATCAATTCCTTTAAGATGCACGATGTTGAAAACCTGGTTCGACACCAACGCAGTGGCAGGACTTGTATTTTTATGGTTCCGTGGTTCTCGCAGTGGTGGTGCTTTTGTATGACGGGCATTCCCTTCCGGCAGGAATCGTTCTTGCCATGATGTTTGCGGTGCCTCTGCTGGTGATTTTCTGCAAGGAGCCACCAAAACCTGAATAAAAAGCCGAGGAACTTATCGAAAAGGAAAAGGGATGTTTATCGTGCAGGCCTTTTTGAATGTTTGAGGTTATCCTCAGCTACTTTTCCAATACCCTTTCCTTTGTGCGTATCGGCGCCCCTTTGCCGTGAGCCATGCGAGCCATGATGCAGGTGGTTCTGATGCTGGCCGGGCGGAAAACGGAGGAACCCCCAATATATCATTATTGTGGGCAACCTGGTTGTCTGCGGAATGGAGGGCCTGATTGTGGGGATACAGGGACTGCGTCTTCAGTATTATGAATTTTTCAGCCGTTTCTATAAGGGTGACGGCAGGGAATTCACACCTTATGCCAAAACAGCAAAGAAGATGTAATTAATCATATAAAAAATAATAAAGGAATTAACAGGAGGTCATTTATCATGACAAAGTATTACTTTTCACAATCGCATTAATTTTAAGTATTGTGGTACCCTTCCGCTTGTATTTTAAAGGAGAAAAGAACGAAGAAGAGATATAAAGATCCCTGGCAGTGAATGCCATTGCTTTTTTGGCCTGATGCTGGGAACGGCCTTGTGATGTTCGGAGGCCAGGCATCCGCAGCGGACGCGGCTAATACGGCAGCGGCTACCGCAGCGGCAGGCGGCATGGCTACCGGTCTGGGCTTATCTGGCGGCAGGCCTCGTTCCCGGCCTTTCCTGCGTGGGCGGCGGTATTGCCGTAGCCAGTGCGGCCAGCGCAGCGCTCGGGCCATCAGTGAAGATTCCGTCCATCCTTGGTAAGTCCCTCATCTTTGTAGGCCTTGCCGAAGGTGTCTGCCTGTACGGTCTGATCATTGCCTTCATGATCCTTGGTAAGCTGTATATGAAAATGTATCTTATCAGCGACAACATTGATACCTTATACAGGAATGAGGCTGGCCGGTGTAGAAGGTGTGATCGTCCATGAACACGACGAGGCTGAAATGCGCTTGAACGCACCATCGCAGCCAATAAAGAGATTGGAATCATCCTGACTGACTGAAAAATTCGGGCAGGAGTTTCCCGAGATCATCGATGATGTGAAACTGAATTATAAAACACCGCTGGTCATTGAAATACCTGACAGACATGGAACCGGCCGCAGGCCCGATTTCATTACTTCATATGTAAACGAGGCCATCGGATTAAAATTATAGGCAGGTGATATTATGACAATTGAAGAGAAGCTTAAAACTTGCTATGACACCTCCGTGGAAGAAGCCTTCCGTCAGGCGGAAAGGCCCTGGAGGAACAAAGACAAATGCTGAACTGGAGGAACATAAAAAAACCCGACAAAACGGATGCCCAGGCTCCGCAAAGCTGAAATTGCAAACGCAAAGCGCGAGATCAACAAGGCACTTTCCGCAGAGCAGCTTCACATCCGGCGTGACTGGACTGCCAGACAGAGCCGCTTAAAAGAAAAACTTTTTGCTGAAGTCCGGGAACAGATCCATGAAATTCATGGAATCTTCCCGTTATGAAGAATATCTTTGTACAAAAATTGAAGAAGCTGTCTGCTTCGCGGAACACGATGAGATCCAGATCTATCTTTCAAAAGAAGATGAACCCCGTCTGAAGTCTCCTCACTGTAAAGACCGGTTTCCCGCTGAAGGTTTCCGAGAATCCTTTATCGGCGGGATCAAGGCGATAATCCCTGAAAAAAATATCCTCATAGACAATTCCTTTGAGGAAGGTTACCAGGCAGCATACAAAGAATTCAAGTTTGACGGAGGACCAGAACATGAGTAAAACAGGTATTATCTACGGTGTTAACGGTCCTGTTATCTACCTAAAGGGCGACACCGGATTCAAGATCTCCGAGATGGTCTATGTAGGCCCTGAAAAACTGGTAGGCGAAGTCATCGGTCTTAAGAAACATATGACCACCGTACAGGTTTTTGAGGAAACTACCGGACTGAAACCCGGAGAAACCGTGATCGGAACAGGAGACGCCATTTCCGTCTCCTTGGTCCGGGAATCATCCACAATATTTTTGATGGTATCCAGAGACCTCTGGCAGAGATTGCACAGGCCTCTGGAAAATATATTTCCCGTGGTGTCAGCGTTGACTCTCTTGACACCGAAAAAAAAATGGCACACACACATTACTGTAAAAGAAGGAGATGTCATCGGCGCAGGTACGGTTATCGCCGAGACACAGGAAACCGCTTCTATCCTTCACAAGTCCATGGTTCCGCCGACGATCACACACGGAACTGTTATCCATGCCGTTCCTGACGGAGCTTATACGGTTCTGAACCCATCGTTACCGTTCGTCTTGATGACGGAACTGAAAAAGAACTGGCACTTGCACAGAAATGGCCGATCCGTGTGCCGAGACCGACCTACAAACGTTTCCCGGCAAGCGTTCCGCTTCTTACCGGCCAGCGTATCCTGGATACTCTTTTCCCGATTGCCAAGGGCGGCACTGCTGCTGTTCCGGGAGGATTCGGAACCGGAAAAACCATGACCCAGCACCAGATCGCCAAGTGGTCTGACGCAGATATCATCATCTACATCGGCTGTGGTGAGCGTGGAAACGAGATGACACAGGTTCTGGAGGAGTTCAGCAAACTGATCGACCCGAAGAGCGGCAACCCGCTAATGGACCGTACCACCCTGATCGCCAACACATCCAACATGCCTGTTGCTGCCCGTGAAGCATCTATCTACACAGGTCTGACTCTGGCTGAATATTATCGTGACATGGGTTACGATGTAGCGATCATGGCAGACTCCACCTCCCGTTGGGCCGAGGCTCTTCGTGAGCTTTCCGGACGTCTGGAGGAAATGCCTGCCGAGGAAGGTTTCCCCGCATATCTGGCAAGCAAACTTTCCGCTTTTTATGAGCGTGCGGGAATGATGCAGAATCTCAATGGTACAGAAGGTTCTGTCTCCATCATCGGTGCAGTTTCCCCACAGGGCGGTGACTTCTCCGAACCTGTCACTCAGAATACCAAGCGTTTTGTCCGCTGCTTCTGGGGACTGGACAAGGCCCTCGCCTATGCCCGTCACTTCCCTGCGATCCAGTGGCTGACCAGTTACAGCGAATATCTGGAGGATCTGACTCCCTGGTACAGAGAGCATGTTTCCCGAAATTTGTCTACGACAGAAACCAGATCATGGCGATCCTCAATCAGGAAAGTTCTCTTATGGAAATCGTAAAACTGATCGGAAGCGACGTTCTTCCGGATGACCAGAAACTGACCCTGGAGATCGCCAGAGTTATTCGTCTGGGCTTCCTGCAGCAGAACGCTTTTCACCAGGAGGACACCAGTGTTCCTATGGAAAAGCAGTTCCTGATGATGGAAACCATCCTTTATCTCTACGAGAAATGCCGTGCCCTTGTAAACCGTGGCATGCCGGTTTCCGTACTGAAAGAGGATAATATCTTCGAAAAGATCATCGCCATCAAATACGAGGTTCCAAACAAAGAACTGGAACGTTTTGATGAGTATCATAAAGATATCGACCGCTTCTACGACAACGTACTGGAAAGAAACGGTTAAAGGAGGGATCAGTTTATGGCAATCGAATATCTTGGCCTGAGTGAAATAAACGGCCCTCTTGTTGTCCTTGAGGGTGTCAAAAACGCATCTTACGAGGAGATCGTGGAATTCCACATGGAAGACGGCACACAGAAGATCGGCCGTATCGTGGAAATCTATGAAGACAAGGCTGTTATCCAGGTTTTTGAGGGAACTGATAATATGTCCCTCGGCAATACACACACACGTCTTACCGGACATCCCATGGAGATCGGGCTTTCCCCGGAAATCCTGGGACGAACCTTTAACGGTATCGGACAGCCCATCGACGGTCTTGGCGAGATCACACCGGAGGTCAGCCTGAACATCAATGGACTGCCACTGAACCCGGTCACCCGTGAATATCCGCGTAACTATATCCGCACCGGCATCTCCGCCATCGACGGTCTGACAACCCTGATCCGCGGACAGAAGCTTCCGATTTTCTCCGGAAACGGTCTTCCCCATGACAAAGCTGGCTGCACAGATCGTTCAGCAGGCTTCCCTTGGCGCAGACTCCGATGAGAAATTCGCTATTGTTTTTGCAGCAATGGGCGTTAAATACGACGTAGCCGAATTCTTCCGCAGGACCTTCGAGGAAAGCGGTGCTTGACCACGTTGTAATGTTTCTGAACCTTGCCAACGACCCGGTTGTAGAGCGTCTTCTGACACCGAAGATTGCCCTGACTGCAGCAGAGTATCTTGCATTCGAAAAAGGCATGCATATCCTGGTTATCCTGACCGATATCACATCCTTCTGCGAGGCTATGCGTGAGGTTTCCTCCTCCCGTGGAGAGATTCCTTCCCGTAAAGGTTATCCTGGATACCTGTACAGTGAACTGGCAACTCTTTACGAGCGTGCGGGAATCGTCCGTGGAGGCACCGGTTCTGTAACCCAGATCCCGATCCTGACCATGCCAAACGACGACATCACCCACCCGATTCCTGACCTTACCGGATATATCACCGAGGGCCAGATCGTACTGGACCGTCAGCTTCATGGACAGGCGATCTACCCGCCGATCAACGTTCTGCCGTCCCTGTCCCGTCTGATGAAGGACGGTATCGGTGAAGGCTTCACACGTGCCGACCATCAGGATGTTGCCAACCAGCTCTTCTCCTGCTACGCAAAAGTAGGCGATGCAAGAGCCCTGGCATCGGTTATCGGCGAAGACGAGCTTTCTCCGCTGGATAAGCAGTACCTTGTATTTGGAAAAGCTTTTGAGGCAGAGTTTGTGGGACAGTCTGAGACAGAAAACCGAAGCATCATTGAAACTCTGGATAAAGGCTGGGAGCTTCTGGGGCTTCTCCCAAAAGAAGAACTCGACCGAATCGATACCAAAGTTCTGGATCAGTATTACAGAGAAACCGTCCGTTAGTGAGGTGATTTTATGGATCCGAATACCTTCCCCACCAAGGGTAATCTCATACTTGCCAAAAACTCTCTGGCTCTTTCCCATCAGGGATTTGAGCTGATGGACAAAAAGCGTAATATCCTGATCCGTGAAATGATGGAGCTTATTGACCAGGCAAAGGATATCCAGACCCAGATCGATGAGACCTTCCGCACTGCCTACGCTGCTTTGCAGAAAGCAAACATGGAGATCGGAATCGCTTTTGTAGATCAGATCTCCCATACCGTTCCTGTAGAAAATTCCATCCGGATCAAGACCAGGAGTATCATGGGAACTGAGATCCCGCTTTGTGGAATACGATAAAAAGCCGGCAATACTCCTACCTATCGCCTACTACAGCACCAAGCTGTCCCTGGACGAGGCCAAAGCCGCCTTCGAGCGTGTAAAAGAGCTGTCCATTCAGCTCTCCATGATCGAAAATGCAGCAACCGTCTTGCCACCAACATCAAAAAACACAGAAGCGTGCCAACGCACTGAAGAACATCACCATCCCAAGATATGAAACTCTCACCAGGGATATCACTAATGCCCTGGAGGAAAAAGAGCGAGAAGAGTTTACACGTCTGAAGGTGATCAAACGAATGAAACAAAACAGTTAATTACAATTATCTCCTGTAATAAAGTGAATACTACACATTACAGGAGTGTTTTTTATCAGGCATCAGTTTTATTTTTCTATTTTTTCAGGAAGGATACCATTTATGATTCTAAAGAAAAAATTTTAAAACTTTTCTTTTTTGAGTTATTGGTAATGGCATTTTATTCCTATCATTCTGTTTACTGCTTATGTACATCACAGTATATTCAAAAGTTTAATAATAACTTGAATGAATTACAAAAAGTTATTTTTCACAGCCAGTTCAAATTTCAAAAAACTCTGGATAATGCCGTGGAAACCGCAATGTTCATAAGCGAAGATAACCGGGTACGAAATTACATTACCTGGCAAAGTCAGAATGCCATTACCTCTACAGAATTCATGCAAACAGAATATGATATAAAAAAACAGCTAAACACTTTTATGGGGACAAACAGTGCCATTGATTCCATTTATATTTATAACGAAAATGCCGGCAAAATTCTTAATTCTGGAATTGGCACCATTGATGTCAAACATTTTCATGACACATCGTGGCTGGAAGATTATAAAAGTATCCATGATTCATTAGGAGTTCATATTCTCCCGGAACGAACTCCCTGTGAGCCAGAGTATTCTTATATCCCGGACGATTTTCCTACTATTATTTCCGTTGCTGTCCCGATCACAATCAACAGCCACCCAAAATGTAATGCTTTGGTTCTCATTAATATAAAAAAGAAAATCTTCTGGACACAAGCAATACCCAAGACTATTCCTATATTATTTATACAGCTGAAAAAGAACATTATCGCTTCCTACTACACCTCTCCTGAAGATGCCAAACTTTACAAAAAAATTATGGATGAAAAACAATCTGAAAGCTCTTTTCAGCTCTTTCAGAGTTCACCTGTTTATTATGCCAGCTATAAAACCCTTGCAAATCTCCATATTACATACAGCCTTTTTTACCACCGACGACCCATTGTCCCGGTCTTTACGTTCTATGGAGTACTTTATTCTGATATTACTGAGTATTTCCATTTTGCTCTGTATATTTATGGCTTATCGGCTCGCACTGAAATATTGCGTTCCGATTATAACCATTCAATGATATACAGGAATTTATTCCTATGGAAAAAAAGCAACGGTAACATAAAAGATATCTCCACTGCAGTAACTACTCTCACTCATAAATATCATGAATTAAAAGAGAAAAACATTTCTTCTCTTGACACACTTTTCAGCCGTTCCTTTCAGGTGACCCGCAAGAAAATAACCGTTTCTTCTGTGTTGTTGCTTCCATCGATGACTACATAAAAGTATCCTCGAAAAAACACCTTCCGAGATCAATGCTTTCAAAAAGGACTCATCCAGGCAACCTCTACAGAATTCTCCGAAAAAGTGCTTCAATGTAAAGGACTTATTTTTGATAATGACCGATTTGTTCTGGCATATCTCTGTCAGCAGAAAATTACCTCTTCCGAGATTATTACACTGGTTAATACTATGAATCGCCAAACCGATTCCGGAATTACCATCTCTGCAGGCGTTGGAAATATTTATGATATGCCTAAAGATCTTCTTCAATCTTATATTGAAGCGAATGAGGCAGTCAATTATCGTTTTTCTCTTGGAAAAAAATGCGTAGCATTTTATGATGAGGTTGTATCCAAAAGAGAACGATGCAAGATAAAAAATCCCCAAAATTTCAAAAATGTATCCCGAGCTCACTATGGAAGAAATTACAGAACAGTTTCAAAATTATTTTGAGCAGCTCAGTTCCAAACTCTGATTGATGAAAACACAGAGCTGGAATATATTTTTTCCTGTGATCAGTGACCTGTCACTGTTTTTTTATCCAACAACGGACTCTCCATTAATGACATTACACACAGTGAAGAACCTGTTTTATATTTCGGTATCAAAATTCGACACATTTGACGAGATCTGTCAATACTTATGTAATATCTGTTCAGAATTTTCTAATGCTTTAAAAAATCTGAATAACGATACCAATAGATATATCTCTCAGATCAACGAACTTATCCAAACCGATTATGCCAATCCTCAGCTCGACATCGCCATGGCCGCTGAAAAAATAGGAATCAGCTATTCCTATATATGTAAGATTGTAAAGAAAGCAAGCAATCTTCCTTCACGATCCTTTTGAATCATTACCGCATCGAAACTTCAAAAAACTGCTTCTCACTACCAACCACTCTATCAAGCAGATTGCCGAAGAAGTAGGTTATATAAATGACCAGAGTTATTCCCGATATTTCAAAAATTTGAAAATATGACTCCCGGGAAATACCGAACACTAAATCTTCTAAATAAATAACGTCATACAAAAAGGGCCTAAACGCCCTTTTTTGTTGCATTAATCACATTTCCACTATTTGACGCTTTATTATAGAAATTAATTGTTTTATATATATTGCACATTTTTCTATATTTTCATTGTATCTTTTGTATGCATTGCTCGTTATGATTGTTTTTCTCCAAAACAATTGTATCTTTTTTGCTCAATGCAATGCTATTCTTGTTTCATAAACAAACGAAAACGCCAAAGATCGATCAGGTGTAAGAAACAAGACAACTATTTATAATGGAGGGTTATTACATGAGAAGAAAAAACACATTCTACAAAGCAACTGCATTAGCTATGACATCTGTTCTTACATTAGGAGCTCCCGTAATTGCACATGCCGAAAACACAGAAGGAACTGATCTTTCCGATGAAGGATACCCGAAATTAATCCCGAAATCGCAACTCTGGAAAACCAGGAACTTGAAATATGGCTTCCTGCCGATCAGGGGACAGGATCCTAATTTTCAGACTGTAAAAGAAAAATTCGAGGAAAGTTATCCAAACATTACTATCAATTATAATACTTCCATTCCATGGGAAGAAATGCCATCAAAGTAAAACTTGCAGTAAATAGCGGTGCTGCTCCAGATCTTGCATTGCATCATTCCTTCGTTGCAGGTGCACAGGGATTTGCAGAGCCACTTGATGATCTCTGGGAAAAATGGGGTGCGGAAGATGAATTCATGGAAAGTTCTCTTCAGGACTGTACCTGGAACAATGTAAAATATGGTGTTCCGTTCAATATTACTTCTGTTTGTCTCTTATATAACGAAGATATGTATAAAGAAGCCGGCATTACAGAAGCTCCGACAACACTGGAAGAGCTCCGTGAAGTGTCCAAAAAACTTACCGATTCTTCAAAAGGTCAGTATGGTTTTACATGCTACGCAAATCCATGGGGATTATTCGGAGTTGTTGCTGCAGAAGGCTACTTTAATTGATGAAAATAACAATCCTACAGTAAATGATAAAGGTGTTGTAGACACTTTGCAGACTTATATCGACATCGCAACCGTTGACAGTTCTTCTATCATTCCTCCGGCACAGGAATCACAGGCTGAAACTGCAACTGCTATGTATGGCTCCGGACGTGCCGCACAGATTCTTACAGGTGCGTGGGACATTGCCGCTTTGAAAAATCAATATCCAGATGTTTTTGCTAAAACCAAAGTCGCTCCAATGCCAGGAAGCAACCATAGTGGTGTAGCCGGTGGTGGAAGTCTCTTTATCCCTCTCGGAGCCCAGCATAAAGAAGCTGCTTTTGAACTTATGAAATGGTTAACTTCTGACGCATTTATTATTCCTTTCAGTCACAGTTTTGGACAGTTTCCATGTAAAAGAATCCCAGCTGTCTTCTTTCTCAGACGAAATGCTTGATCCGTTCCTTGAAGCCCTTCCAAACGCAAAAACCATACGTATTCGAAGCATTCCTGAATCCGCAGATGCTTTTGAACAGGCTATCCGTGCCGGTTTTGATGGCGGCGACTTCGCAGCTATGATGGACAGCGCACAGCAGATCGCTGAGGGCGAGTTTCAGGAAGTTTTAAATTAGTTTTTAATGCAGCAGGGTCTCATACCACCCTGCTGCTATAGGAGATATGACCATGAAAAAAACATCTTCAAAAAGCCACTTTCCAGAAGTGTTCTCCGCGGATACTGTACATCTTATTTATTTATTCTTCCTGCAATGATTTATTTTGCTATTTTTCATTTGCCCCCATTATTTATATGGTGTATCTCAGTTTTACAGAATATAAATTTCCGGGAACTCCACATTTTAACGGACTGGCAAACTTTATCAAAGCATCCAAAGATACTCTTTACTGGCAAAGTGTATGGAATACTCTTGTATTTACATTTTTGCGACTATATTCACTGTAGTTTTTGCACTTATAATCGCTGTATTTATGAACAGAAAATTCAAGGAAAACGTGTTTTCCGCGTTATCTATTACCTTCCGGCTGTTGTGTCTGAAGTTGTAAACGCAATTCTGTTCCTCTGGCTGTTCAACGCCCAGTTCGGAGTTATCAATACCACCTTGATGAAAATTGGTATAAAAAATCCGATAGCATGGCTCCAGACTTCTCCATATGCAATGATCGTAATCATTCTGGTGGCTGTATGGCGTGGCGGATGTTGGAATGCACCTATTTTCTTGTCTGCACTCGAAGGAATCTCCAAATCTATTTATGAGTCAGCAGAAATCGATGGTGCCAACGGATGGGTAAAATTCTGGAAAATCAGCCTTCCTTCTTTAAATGATACCATGGTGTACGTTGTAATCATGACTATCATCGCAGGCTTTCAGGTTATCGCATACTGCGATGTCCTCACAAACGGTGCTCCATTTAACACAACCCTTGTATCCATCAAATATATCTGGAAACAGGCATTTGAATTCAACAACATGGGATATGCATCTACCCTGTCTCTGATCTTATTCCCGGCACTAATGGTTGTTACTTATTTCCAGGTAAGAGGGTCCGATAAGCGAGGTGATAACTGATGAAAAATAAACGAACTCCTTTAAACGCCTTCATCATCGCTGTTATTGCGATTCTTCTGACGATTCTGATCGCCGGACCATTTGTTTTTATGATACTGACAACCTTCAAACAGATTGGAGAAGTCATGCGCTTTCCGCCTAAACTGCTCCCTGATTCCTTTTATCTGCAAAATTATGTAAAAGCTCTGCATTCCTATATTCCAAGAGCTTTCCTGAACAGTCTTTTTGTAAGTGCAATGTCTGTTATCGTTACCTTACTGTTATCTCTGCCGGCAGCGTACGCCTTTTCCAGACTTAACTTTCCGGGACGTAACTTTTCTTTATGCTTACACTTTCAACCATGATGATTCCTCAGGGACTTCTGGTTGTACCAATGTTTAACATTATGAAAAATATGCCACTGGTCTCTTCTGAATACGGCTGGATCGATACTTTTCCAGGATTGATTTTCCCATTTTTGTCCATCGGCTTTATTACATTTTATGTACGTCAATATTTCCTTGGCATTCCCAGAAGTCTGGATGAAGCAGCTCGTATCGATGGAGCCAATAAACTGCAGGTATTTTTTATGGTCATACTTCCATTGGCAAAACCAGCTTTATCTCTGGCGGTTATTTTCTCTTTTATGAATAAATGGAACGACTACTTATGGCCTATGGCAATCATACGATCGGAAAACCATTATACCATTCAGATTGCAATCAAAATGTTCCAGGGACAGTTCAATACAGACTGGCCTATGATGCTCACCGGTGCAACCGTATCCGTTATTCCAATCCTTATCCTTTACGTTGCTTTTCAAAAGGCTTTGAGCAGGGTCTGTCCGGCGCCAGTGCAGGTATGAAAGAATAACATATACATATTAATTATTTTAAATCAAAAAGAGGTGCTCCGATGAAAAAATAAAAGCAGGCGTTATTGGCGGCGGAAATATTGCAGAATTTCATCTTAACGATATGGTAAAAACGAAAACATTATTCCTTATGCATTATGCGATGTAAATCAGGAAAGCCTGGATAAAACAGGTGACCGTTACAATATTCCGAAAGAAAATCGTTATACAGACTATAAAGAACTTCTCGCACGTTCGGATATTGATATGGTTTCCATATGCACGCCTAATGTAACTCACTTTTCCATTGCAATGGATACTGTAAAAAGCGGAAAAGCCTATGTATTGGAAAAACCAGTAGCAATGACATTAGCCGAAGCAAAAGAGCTTTATCTGGCAACAAAAAACACCGGTCTTACAAACGCCGTCGGTTTTTCCTACCGTTATCTCCCGGCGGTTCAGAAAGCCAAAGAAATTATTTCTTCCGGCGCTCTTGGCAAAATCCATCATGTCTACGCACAGTATATTGAAGGAAAAAGATGATAATGAAAATATTCCTCTGCTGTGGCGTTATCAGAAAGAACTGGCCGGAAGCGGCAGCCTTGGCGATCTGGGTTCACATATGCTGGATATGATGCGTTACCTTGTAGGCGATTTCAATGAAGTCATCGGAACTTCCGGAATCATCATACCAAAACGACAGAAACTTGACGGAAGCGGACTTGGCGATGTCACAACCGAAGATTATTTCCATGCCATGGCTACTATGGAAAATGATATCAGTGCTACCATGTGCTTTACCAAATTTGCATGGGAAGAAAAAATTCACAGCGTCTGGAAATCTACGGGAAGCCGTGGTGGTCTGATCTACACTCTGGAAAATGGTCTCAGAGGTTCTGATCATCTCAAAGTCTGCCTTGAAACGAACTTGCTTTAACCGGTGATTGGGTTGATATGAATCTCAAAGGTTTTGATGGTGTTTATAATACCAAGAGTCAGATGGATTGTTTTGCAGAAAAATGCTTGGAATTAAAAAAATACAATACCGGCAGATATTGAAGATGGTTACTATGTTCAGGGAATCATTGAAGCTATGATGAATTCCACTCAAAGCCGCACCTGGCATAAAGTCAGTGATTATATTATCAAATAATTTTCTCTCAAACGGAGGTCTGCTATGAAACTTGGATTATATACAGAATGTTTTGGAAATCGTTCTTTTGAAGAAATGCTCTCTTTATCCCAATCTATGGGAATCAAATATCTGGAGATCGGAACCGGAAACTGGTCTAAACCAGCTCATATGGATCTGAACCTTCTTTTTATCCAGTTCAGATGCCCGGATGAATATCTGGGAAAAATAAATGAAAAAGGACTTTATCTGGAAGCTTTTAAACTGTTCCGGAAATCAGCTGGAACCATCTGATACTGGTCGTGAGCACGAAGCTGTTGTATACAAAACTTTTCAGCTTGCTGAGCTTTTTAGGCGTAAAAAATAGTCATGATGAGCGGTCTTCCCGGCGGCGGCCCCGATTCTCCTTACCCTGTATGGGTAACAAATACCTGGCCACACAATTTTACAGACATGCTTAACTATCAGTGGGATTCCATAGCTATCCGTGGTGGAAAGAAGCTGCCAAAAAGCCTCTTCTCATGGAATAGAACAAATTGCTATTGAAAACCATCCTAACAATCTTGTTTACAATGTAAGCACAATCCGCCGTCTCCATGAAGAAGCTGGAGAAATCATCGGTCTTAATCTTGATCCCAGCCATTCTTTTTATATGGGCGGTGATCCAATAATCATGGCAAAAAAACTTGCGACAGACGGCCTTATATATCATGTACACGGAAAAGATACCAGAATCGAAAAGATATCGCTGACACAGAAATGCTGTTTGAAACCTGCGATCATATGGCTCCTCAGAATATCCGCCCCTGGAATTATGTAGCCGTAGGTTATGGACACGACCAGCTCTGGTGGAAAACCTTTATTGCAGCGCTGAAAATGAATGGCTATGATGGTGTTGTAAGTATTGAAGTTCGTGACACCTTGATGGATGATATCACTGCAATATCAAAATCCGCCGAATTCCTGAAAAAGGTTCTGATTTAAAAAAGTTATTCACAGATCCTCCTTCACCTGCTTTACTTATCCACACCTTAAAATGACTTTTTCAACACCTTACAGTGCCCGTTTTGTCCGGGCACTGTTCTTTTTTTTGCAGACGTTTCCATACATCAGATTCTTTCTGATTGTGAATAGCTTAGTCTTATGAAAATTCATCTATTATTTTCTGACTTCTTAACTATATTCTTTTTAAATTATGTCTTTTGCGCAAAACATTTAATGATATTTAGAATTTAAAATGTCAATGGTTTTACAGTTTTTTTTTTATTCGTTTTGCAATTTATCATTTTACACAAAACATATGTTTAAATTTATTTATGTAAATCAGCTCATCCACATGGTTATCCTTGTGGATAATGTGGATAAATTTGTGCATAACTTGATTTATTGGCGGATTTTCGGATTTTTGTCATGTGGAAAACTTTTTGCAAAGTTTTCACTTATCCACCATATAGTTCGACAGGTTTTGTGCATATTGCCAGAACGACCTTTTCAGGGCTGATATTGCCCGTATCCGCACGCACCTGTCTAACGTTGCCAATCCTCTCCGATGTTTATATCAAGCCTTTTCTTTTTGCAGCTTTTTATGATGTTTCTCCTGCGTGCAGTCTTGACATCATTTCTGTTTTTTGTTAAGGTGAATACACTAAAACAACGTGTGGATTTTTTCAGTTCCGGTTTTTCCGAAGCTGGGTATCGGGGCGCAGCTCTGGCTACTGGCATCGGCGTTCCAGCGATCCTGAACCTGGCGCTGCCATCGTTCCTGTCATGGTTTATCACAACACGTTGAAAAAAGCCTGAGAATGCAAATGTCCGGCCCACCGACCTGTTTGCAGCCACCTGCAGTTTTACGTCCCGAAAACACAAAAAGCTTCGATCCACTCTCTGAGCACATCGCTCATCGATGAGAGTTGAATCAAAGCTTTCTTTTTTAACCAAATCAGGAAAATCCCATGAGTGATCGCTGATATCCGCCTGGCTCAAACGGATATCCATGATCTGCGTTCATTCGCGGAAATTTCCTCTGTATCTCTTACAGCAGTCCCTTCTCACGGATCAGCTTTAAAGCGCCTTCATCGGCCACTACCGTCACATCCGGGTGAAGCTGCAGGATAGATGCCGGCACGTTGGGCGTGATCGGTCCGTAGAAGATTTGTAAAGGGCATCTGCCTTTGCCTCTCCGGTAGCGACCAGAAGGATTTTCTTTGCTGCCATAATGCTCTTGATTCCCATGGTGTATGCCTGTTTCGGAACTTCATCCATGCTTTCAAAGAATCTTGCATTTGCCTTGATGGTGCTCTCTGTAAGGTCCACACAGTGAGTTTCCTTTTCAAAAGCCGCTCCCGGCTCATTGAAGCCGATATGCCCGTTTCCGCCGATTCCCAGCAGCTGCATGTCGATACCGCCTACGCTGCTGATGATTTCATTATAATCGCGCAGGCTTTTTCACTGTCTTCTTCCAGGCCGTTTGGTACATAGGTTCTGTTTTTTCAATGTTTACATGATCAAACAGATTTGTGTTCATGAAATAACGATAGCTCTGGTCATTGTCACCAGAAAGTCCTTTATACTCATCCAGGTTTACAGATGTGATCTGAGAAAAATCCAGATCTCCTTTTTTGTACCACTCGATCAGCTGTTTGTACATTCCAACCGGTGTGGAACCTGTAGCCAGACCAAGAACCGCTCTTGGCTTCATAATGATCTGGGCAGACATGATATTTGCTGCTTTTCTGCTTACGTCGTAATAATCTTTTCCTGTATAAATAACCATAATCTTTCCCCTTCTCCTTACGGTAAAAAAGAACAACCGGATAACTGGGATTCACATATCTCCTGCTTTTCCTGTTGTTCTTTTTTATTGTTGATTCGTTTTTACTCAGCCATCTCTACTTCGAGAACATAGTCTACCGGATCCGGAAGTACAGGGTCCGGTCCCAGGTCAACGAATGCGATATCCGGATAATCGCTGTGCATCCATGCATTGGAGATCGGCACCTCATGTCCGTCATCCAGTGCGCGCACCTTCACGATCTTATCCTTATCAAATCCCAGAAGCGGAAGTGGTCCCAGTGTATTCTCATAAATATGCACATAGTACTTGTTTCCGTTTCTGGTGATACGTCCGTAATCCGGTTTCGGAATGTTTTCAGCCGGTACACAGCCATAGATACTGTCATGGTTCTTATCCATCCAGCGTCCGATTTCCGCCAGGATCGCGGAGGATTCTTTCGGGAATTTACCTTTCGCATCAGGTCCTACATTCAGGATCATATTTCCACCCTTTGGAAACGCACTCTACCAGCTTCTTGATCAGCATGGAAGCCGGTTTGTAATAATGGTCGTTTGCACAGTATCCCCAGTTGTTGTTCATGGTGAAGCATGCTTCCCATACCATCGGGTTCCCTTCTTTGTCGCAGATTCCTTCCGGCGGGATGATCTGTTCCGGGCTTATAAAATCGCCATGATACGGTGTCGGATCGCATTCATACAGAGATCCTCTTCCCTCACCACTGACTTCCAGACGGTTATCAATGATAACCTGCGGCTGTAAGCTGCGCACCATGTTGATCAGCTTGGTTGCGCCCCATTTTTTTCCCCTCTCATATCGTCGTAGGAGAAATCAAACCAGATGATATCGATCTGTCCGTAGTGTGTACAGATCTCTTATACCTGATTATACAGATATTCTGTATAACGAGAAATCACGATTCTCATTTCCGCACTCTTTGTGGTTTCTCATCGGATGGATACGATCTCCGTAATGCGGATAATCCGGATGATGCCAGTCAAGCAGTGTGAAATAGATTCCAACCTTAAGGCCTTCCTCACGAAGTGCCTCTACATACTCCTTGATCAGGTCTCTTCCTGCCGGTGTTTTGTTACCTTGTAATCTGTGTATTTACTGTCAAATAAGCAGAAGCCGTCGTGATGCTTCGCTGTCAGGACTACATATTTCATACCTGCAGCCTTGGCCTCTTTTGCCCACTGCTTCGGGTTGTAGTCTCTTGCATCAAACTCTTTCATAAATGGAAGGTATTCTTCCTCAGGTATTTCCTCTACGCTTCGTACCCACTCGCCTCTTGCAGGGATAGAATATAATCCCCAGTGGATAAACATTCCAAAACGGGCATCCTGGTACCACTCCATACGTTTTTCATATTCTTTTCTGTCAAACTGATACATAATTTTTTCCTCCTGTTTAGATTAAAAGCATCAGCCTTTGATAGCTCGGAAAGCATACCTTTTTCAATCTGTTTATGGAACACGATGTAAATGATAAGCATCGGAATTACGGACATTACTACATATGCAAACTGACTTCCGATCTCCTGTGTATGTGCAGAAGAGAAGTTCAGCATCGCACGTGAAACTGTGAAATATTTGGTATCTGTCATCAGGATCATGGAGAATACAAGTTCACTGTATCCATAGATGAATACGAAGATCGCCTCTGTTGCGATGATCGGCTTGCAGACAGGGAAAAGGATCTTCCACAGCAGCTGCCAGTTGTTACATCCATCAATGATCGCCGCCTCATCCAGGTTCCTGGAGATTCCATCCATGAATCCTGTATAAAGGAATATCGCCTGGGACATACCAAACGCAACATAGATCAGGATCAGGAAGAACAGGTTGTTCTTTTGCATTTAATGCTGTTGCAATGTTGTTGATCGGGATCAGTGTACAGTGAACCGGAACCATTACTCCGATCATGAAGAATACATATACCCATTTCAGGAATTTGTAATCTTTTCTTGATAAGATGTATGCTGCCATCATTCCGACCACAGTATTAAATACAGTTGCCAGAGTCGCTACAACCAGGGAGTTCTTGATGGTATTCAATGCATCCGCTGTTTTGTTTGCGCTGATATAGTTCTGGAACATAATCTTCTTAGGGAAGCTTAACAGGTTCAGGTAAATCTCTGAGTTTGTTTTGAAGGAAGGCATTACGGTCACTACTACCGGAAACAGTGTAACAACTGTCCACAGGATCGCGATAACGTACAGCGCTATCTTTCCTCCGTGCATTTTCTGTTTATTAGCTGTTTTTCCATATCGTCTCTTCTCCTTCCGCCTACATTGCAAGATCTTTATCTTCACGGAACAAATGATTGGTTATAAGACTCAGTGCAACACCCAGCACTAACAGAATAACACCGTATGCACTGCTTCGTCCGAACAGCTTATAGGAGAATCCCTGTATAAAGCATGATTGAAGGTGTGGAGCTGATATCGTTCGGGCCTCCTCTTGTCATCGCCCAGATAATATCGAATACTTTCAGACATCCTGTGATACACAAAATAGAGAATACCTTGAAGGAGTTTTTCATCAGAGGCAGGGTAATGTAACGAACTCTCTGCCATCCGGTAGCTCCATCCAGTGCTGCTGCCTCATTTAACTCATCAGGGATCGCCACCAGACCAGCTGCAAAGATCAGCATGTTATATCCGGCATACATCCATTCATTTACCAGAACAACGATCCAGACGTTTACAGTCTTTATCGTCAGCACATCAGGGATCGCACCATGAAGGCCGAAAATATTTTCAATGGTATTAAAGATACCAAAGTTCGGATTTAACATAAATGTCCACATCAGGGCTACTGCTGTTGTTCCTAACATATTCGGAAGGAAGTAGCAGGTTCTGAAGAATCCGGTTCCCTTGATCTTTGTAGTTACCAGCATTGCGAGACCAAATGAAAGCGGCATCAGGATAACGAAACCACCGATCATAAAGTACACACTGTTGAGCATTGCATTCCAGAACAGATTATCTGAAAAAATCTTCTGATAGTTCTCAAGTCCTACCCATTGCTTTGCCGCACCAAACATACCGTTCCATTTACGGAATGATAAGCCTACGGTATCAAAAAACAGGGTAGATGACAAAAATAACAGCTATTAAAATTGCCGGAAGAAGGAACGCTAAAGAAAGCGCAAGATCTTTTTTGTCCAGCTTCTGTTTTACCTTTGGTACAGATTTACCTGCCATATGTATACCTCCGTAATAAACAAGGGGAAGCAGATGATGCTCCCCCCTGTTTCTCTTATCCACACATCATGCGTTCAGTCAAAATTCTCTTTATTCGTAAGCAGACATTTTGTCAACGATATCGTCTCCAACTTCCTGTGCACTTGCGCCTGTCGCTAATGCCTGAAGAGAATTACGGATTGTATCCATAGCTGCTGTGTTGCTGTCATATGTAGGGAATCTCAAGTTTAGACTCTGTATTCTCAGCCATGATCGCATTTACATCGTCAAGCAGATAGTTACCTGTATCGATTGTAACCTTCTCAGCATATGTTGTCGGGCTGGATTTGCACATTTCGTTGATGGAATCTACACTTGTAAGATACTTGATGAATTTAACAGTTGCTGCGATTTCCTCATCGCTCTTGTTTAATGTGGTGATGTAGTATGTATCAGAACCGCCGCCCATCTCTACAGTCTTGTTGGCTTCGTCGATATAAGGAATTCTTGTAACACCGATCTTCTGAGCATCGAAGAGAGTTGTATCGGAGTCATTCTGGAAGTTACCGCAGTTCCATGTTCCGTCAACTGTGAATGCAGCTTTTCCTGCCTCGAACATATTCTCTCTGTGTTGAAGTCTGTGCTGAGGATTCCGTCTCCCCAGTATCCTGCATCGATCATATCTTTCATCTTCTGATAGATTGCAACCATCTTCTCGCCGTTGTAAGCTTCTTTATCGCTTGCAAGATCATCTGCGATGCTTGTTCCGTAAGCTTTCAGAGCAAGAGCACTCATCAGATGCTCGAAGTGATAGTTATCTTTGTCAGAGTAGTTGAATGGCTTGATTCCTGCATCTTTTAATTTCGCGCAGGCATCAACAAGATCATCCCAGGACTCCGGAACATCTACACCAACCTGATCAAGGTAATCTTTGTTGTAGTAGAGGCAGAGCTGATAAGCGGACCACGGAATACCATAGGTTCCTTCAATACCGTCAAACTGTGTTGTCTCCCATGCAAAATCCTGAACTCCCTCTTTCCATTCCGGATACTGCTCGAAGTATGGTGTCAGATCCAGTATATATCCTGCATCTACATACTCTCTTTGTACGGCTTCCGCCATACTGAAGGAATGCGTTCGGTACATTACCGGAAGCGAAATCTGTTGTAAGCTTCTCTTCGTAATCAGACTCTGTAGAAATACTCTCATCTGTTACATGGATCTTTCCTTCGTTCTCTTTATTGAACTCATCAAGTGCTTTGTAATACCATTTAGCCTGTCCGTCTGTATCAGATCCGTTGTTAAATCTGAATGCTACACGAAGCTCAACGTTTTCAAAATCCATATTGTCTACATCGTAGTTTGTGTCACCCTTTTGCAAATACGGCGCTTCCTGTTACGCCTACTGTTGACATTGCTGTTACACCGGCGAGACACAGTGTTGCAACTTTTTTCATTCGTTTCTTCATGAATAAATCCTCCCTTAATATGATTTTTTATTATATAGTTTTCCCATTGATGTTCATAAATTGATCAATCGATGATCGCCTCAAAGATCGGCTCTTCTTCCTCAAGCTCCAGGCATACACAGTAGTTCTTTGCCCCCTGAAGCTTCTCCGGAAGCTCTATCTCTATCATCGAGTTTCCTTCGCAGCACTTTAATGCGCGGCACGGAAGCTTTTCTCCTGTGCTTACCACATATGCACCCTTTAACTGATTACCGATGTTCAGCAGTTCAACTCGATATCTCGGTGCAAGGACGTGTACGTAAAGCTTATGTGGTCTCTTTGTAAATTCAATGCTCGGGATCTCATACGGATAGATACCAACATTCTTGGTTCCGTAAATTGCTTCCGCATTCTCAGTCACGTATTTACCAACCTCATTCATAACCCCGACACAAGCTTCCGGAACAGTTCCGTCTGCCATTGGTCCTACGTTCAGCAGGTAATTTCCGCCTCTGCCGACGATCTTGAGAAGAAGGTTCAGGATATCATCCGGATTCTTCCAGTTTGTATCGTATTTATTATAACCCCATGTATCATTTACAGTTGCCGGTACTTCCCAGTCACCGTCGTATGGAAGACGTGGGATAAAGTTATCACCGGTGGTCATGTAATCGCCCTTCTGGTGTCCGATACGTCCGCTGATGATGCAGTCAGGCTTAATACCCTTAACCCAGTCTCTTAATTCCTGAGCTTCGTCTGCGGTCATTCCCATCGGAGTATCAAACCAGATCAGGGAAATGTTATCGTAATTCTCAAGAAGCTCTTTTAACTGCGGCTTGCATTTCTCATCGAAGTATGTACGGAATTCCGGCTTCCATTCGTTCTTGTCTTCGTAATCCTTCTTATAGGCATTGTCATCATCCCAGTCCTGAGCCTGTGAATAATAGATACCCATTGTCATGTCATATTTCTTACAAGCATCGGAAAGCTCTCTTAAGATATCTCTTCCTGCAGCCTTCACTACATTAAAATCACTGACCTTGGAATCGTACATTGCGAATCCCTCGTGATGCTTGGAAGTAAGAACGATATATTTAACACCCCACTGTTCTTTCGCTCTTTTCACAAACATGTCCGCGTCAAATTTGTCCGGATGGAACTCATCTTTCAGCTTTCTGTAATCTTCCTTGTCAATGTTGAGATTGTTCTCGATCCACTCTGCGATACGGTCTGTCTTGGTGACCTCACCGGTCTTCGGATCTTTCCACTCTCCTGCAAGGATGGAATAAAGTCCCCAATGGATGAATAATCCGTATTTGGCATCTTTATACCACTGCTGCTTTGTGTCTGCCATAACCTTCTCCTTGTTTCGTATAGCTGATTTTCTTGTTACGTAAAACGTTTCGTTTTTTTGTTAAGACTATCTTACCGCATCCGAAGCAGCTTTTCAAGTAAAATCATAGGGCAAAAATCATTTTTCCTATTTTTTTTACAATTATTCTGTCTTGTTTTTGTGTACTTTTTTCGTATCAGGTTTTGTTAAACGTTTCATTTTTATCAATTTTTATGTACAATACGCTCGTTTTTTTCTGATACTTTATGTGTAAAAAATGCCTTGTGTGTTGAGGCATTTTCTTTTTCATGATATAATATGAAAATACTATATTATCTGTAAATGCATCAGAACCGGAGGCTTTACATGAACGTTACGATCAATGATATCGCCCGTGCGACAGGCCTGTCCACCGCAACGATCTCCAAATATATAAACCACAAAAAATACGGGAAGAAAATCGTATCCTTATAGAAAAGGCAATTCAGGAGCTTGGATATACCCCAAACCGGAATGCCCAGCTTCTTCGTGCCAAAAACACACATACCATCGGTATCCTGATCTCAGATCTTGGTAATTATTTCTGGGGCGAGCTTGTCAATTCCATTATCAAGCATTTCACAGATCATGGCTATACAGTTATTGTCTGTTCTTTCTTTTTTTGAACATCAGAAGGAGATCGATACGATACAGGATATTATCTCCCAGCACTTTGACGGAGTTATCATGCTCCCATCCTGCTGGCATGATGACCTGTACCAGCTTTTACAGAATGCTGGCATACCGGTTGTATTGCTCGATCAGATTCCTGCTTCCATGAGACATTTTCCTGTAGACTGTGTTATTTCTGATAATTACAAAGGCGGTGCACTGCTGGCAGAGCACCTTTTGGAAAAAAGGCCACACAAAGGTCTGGATCATGGAACAGTATCTGGACGCCTACACCATCGGGCAGCGGATCCAGGGCTTTGTGGATGTATATCAGAAAAATGGCATTGACCTTCTGAAACAGCAGGATTCTTTTCCCCCTGTTTCTTTTGCTTCCACTGCAGAAACGATCATCCAGAGCAGCCTGCATTTCCAGAAGCTTATTGATTCTTCCGATCCCCCTACTGCTGTTTTTTTGACTGCTATCTCTCCGCAATGGGTGGTTTAAGCGCTGCCAGCCAGGCACGGATTTCCGTTCCTCAGGATATTTCCTTTGTGTGCTTTGATGATGATCCGCTTTTCAAGACCATGAGCGCGGCTATGACCTGCGTCTCACAGGATCTAACAAGCATGGGGAAACATGCTGTGGAATTACTTTTAAAAAGGATCCATGGAGACTATACGGATTTTCCCAAAATAGACATGCTGGATGTTGTATTCCACCCGCGGCGCTCCGTAAAAAGACCTGTCCGAACACAACAGTACAGCATCCGGAAAGGATTGATTTATGAGTGCAACCATCAAGGACATTGCCAGAGAAACCGGTCTGGCACTGGCCACCATTTCAAAATATATCAACGGCGGAACTGTACGGCCGCAAAACAAAAAGCAGATCGACGAAGCGATCCGGAAACTAAATTACGTTCCACGAAATACGGCCCGGGGACTTCGTTCCTCCAAGACTTACCGTATCGGTCTGGTATCCGGTCCTCCCAATACTCCGCATAATGCTTTTTCTTCTGAGCAAAATAGAAAACACCATGCGCGCTCACGGTTATTCTCTCACATTTATGAGCGGCGACAAATATAAGGATCATGTCAATAAATTCGTCCCTCACATGCTCCGCTCTGGGATCGACGGCCTTATCATTACCTCTTTCAGTCTGAATCAGGACATCTGTTCTGCTGTGGAACACGCCAAAATCCCTGTTGTGGAGCTGGAAGAACACAGCCATTTCCACCGTACAGACTGTGTACAGACCAGCTGTACCTCCGGAGCCTACGAGATCGTGGAGCATCTGATAAAAAATGGGGCATCAGAAGATCGCCCTTGTCACCGGTTCTCCTGCATCCTATACCGCATGCGAACGAAAAAAGGCTATCTCCGGGCACTGGAAGACTACGATATTCCTGTTAATCCCGATTATATCATCGCTGAAAATTACGCAAACAACTTTGGATATCAGGCAATGCAGAAATTATGGAATCTTCCGGAACGTCCGACTGCCGTATTTTCTGCGAACTATACACTATGCCTCGGTATTTATGAAGCGATCTACAGCCTTGGCATCCGTATCCCGGAAGACCTATCTGTTGTCTCCTTTGATGATTTTGAACTGTCCATGCTGCTTTCTCCTCAGCTGACCGCTGTCCGTCAGCCGCTGGCCGATCTGGCAGAGCAAGCCTGATCTGCTGCTTCGCAGAATGAACGGAGACTACTGCGATTTTCCAAGGACAATCCGCCTGAAGCCGGAATGCATTTACCGGGATTCTGTGCGTAACCTCTTTTCTGATGGTAAGTAATGCAAAACAACTTTTATTACGGCAGTTTCGGGAAGTACAACAGGTATTCTCATTCCAATCTGCCTTCATATTCTGAACATCTGAACCACTGCAATAATTTCACAGCTTTTTACAGAGGCACAGACCGTCACCGACACAGTCGATGATACGGCCTGTGTTCCTTCTGTATATATCCGATATATCTGTTACATCAGTCTCAGCAGCATATCTCCGGTTCCCCACATTGTATCCGCTGGTTGCATAAACCTCCCATTCAGGCTTTTGTTTGTCACAATGATCAGCGGGAGCTTATCCGATCTACGTACATTCTTCTTCCCAGTATATTGATGATCTCTGAAAATCATCATATAAGATCTGAACATTTCCAAGCTTGCCCAGTGCTCTTGAAGGGTAGGTGTCTCCAGCGCTTTTTTGCTTTTTACTACAAAAATGATTCTCTTCGCATATCGGGAAAAAAGCTTCTTCCTGCTCCATCATCTCATTTAAGATATGCTCCGTCGGTTCTTTCTCCTCTCCAGAAACGCCAGGATATGCTTCCCCAGCTGCCGTCAGTTCTGACGCCTTCACGGTGCTCCCATCCTCTTTTCTGAGTAAATTCCGGCATGGAAATATTCTCCAGCATGTCTTCCAGGTTTGCATTCCGAAATGCCAGCTCCACCCTCTTCATTTCTCGATCTGAACCTCAAAATAATACTCCGCGGCAAATATATTTCCATTTGGCAGTCTGTTTGAGGTAAGATCCTGTAATTTCCCGCTTCCAGTGGCAGCTTCATCATCTGATCTCTGAAATTTTCGGTTTCCAGCTTCAGTGTGCTGTATTTTCCGGCTTCCAGTTTTGCGATGCTCCAGTTCTGGAAATATTTCCACTGTGTATCCTCACTTGCCTTCAGAAAGATCGATGCGTTTTTCTCTGTTTCCGCAGATACCGATGAATTTTCCGTTTTTCATATACTCCATGGAACGGTCATGAGGGTTCAGGCGTGCTGGAATTCCCAGTGTTCTCGCCATTGCCACAAAAAGGATCTTTTGACAGAAGGCTTCCTGTTCCCTTTTCAGACATCCGGACGGCGTGGTGATCACACTGCTGCGTTCTTTCTCCGGGCTGGAAATAATCTTATCCTCAATCCATTTCCAGATCTTTGCCGGCCCTTTTGCAGCATATTTTTTCTTCTTCCGACAGCTGCTCAAGGATCGCTTTTCTGTATTTCTGCAAAACTTCATCGTCAACTCTCGGGTTCAGTACATATGGTACAAAAATATCTGCATCCATGCTTTTTTCATACGGTAATGCAAATTTCAGATGCTCCTCCAGAACCTGGCTGATGCAGTCTGTTCTGTCTTTCTGTGAGGACTTCAAGGAGTTTTTTTCTTATTGGAGAATCTCCGGCTTCTTTTTCCAGGAATTTCCGGCACTCCGGATTGCTCAGGTTTCTTACCTTCTGTTCCCTGTAAGCGTTTGCCTCTGCCAGACGTCTGCTGCCTCTTTCCTTCTGCTCCGGTGTTGGCATATCTTTATTTACAGGTGCATCATGAGGTGCGATCATATCGATCTCCGTCCACTCCTCATAAAAAATACCCTTTTCCTTTCCTACGGGCATCAGGCAGATCTCACAACAATCCTCTGTTTTTGTATCCATGCTGTTTTCTGCATGCAGCCATTCTCCCTCTGCATACATCCTTGCAGAAATATGGATACTTCAAGCCCTGTTGTCAGGCTGACTTTTCCCAGACTGTCGGTTTTCAATTCTGCGATCAGGGGCATATTCCGAATAATTCAGCACCTCAAAAGAAACTTCTGCACCTTCTGCCGGTTTTCCATGTGAATCCTTTACGGACACAGTGATCTCTTTTGTCAGTGCATATCGTTTCAGCTCGTTGAGCATAGTCACCATACCATCTTTGCCGATCACTTCTCCCTCCGGGATCATGGTATCAAAAACTCTTGAATGGACCATCATGGCCCTTGAGGAAGCGTTGGTAAACCATCCCTTATTCAGGATCTCCTCCGGCTCACAGGCTCCCAGAAAATACCAGCTTCCATCACACCAGATTTCCACCCAGGCATGATTGTCATCGCAGTGAGACCACTTCGGCGCATATACCTGACGGGCAGGTACGCCTACGCTTCGCAGTGCATTTACAGTGAATACAGACTCTTCACCACATCTGCCATTTCCTCTGCGGTATACGGCAAGTGCAGACAGGGTACGATCATCTGTTCAATGATAGGTAGCCTCCTGTGCACACCAGTAGTTCACCTCCAGGGCAGCTTCCCGGAAGCTCATTCCTTCAGTTCTCTCTCCGATCTCCCTGCGGAAAAATGTACGGCAGGGTGCGATCTCCTCCTCATTTACTCTGTGAAACAGCACATAATTCAAAAGATTTCCTCCGGTAGCTCTGCCACCCCGGAGTTTTCCTTCCATAAATGTACGCCATTCTCCGCATAGTCCAGAAATACTTCAAACGGATAATTGCCAATATCACTGTACGGCATAAATGCATATAAATATTTGCACGCCAGAGCCACTTCGTCTGTGCATTCCGCAAGCTTTTTATCAATCTCAGCAAAGCCTGCGGTAACCCCATCACCTGCTCCCGATATTTTTTTCAATCCGATCACGGTTTTCTTTCAGAAAAATCTTCCCCTCAGCCATTATAATTCCTCCAGAACTTTCTTTGCGGCACGGATATTATCTACATCCGTACGCCATATCTCATATTCGCTCAGCATCGGAAGTCCCATATTGACCCCATCCTTGCGAAACTGCATCGCACTATCCGTTATAACTTGCCGCTCATATGATAAGCCTTGATCCCAAGGGGATAAAGCTGGCGGATCACTTCTGCTCCCACGCCGCTTCCTGCCTGGATCGTGATACGCCCCCGGCTCCTGGTTTCCAGCTCCTTCAGAAGCTCCGCACCCTGAAGGCAGGTATTCTTTTGTCCGGAGGTAAGGATGGTATCGATTCCCAGCGAAATTGCCTGTTCCATAGCCTCGATCGGGTCTGCGCACATCAAAGCCCTGTGCAGCGTAACAGACATATCCCCTGCCGCCTCCATCAGTTCTTGCATCTGTTCCATATTCAAGGTACCATCCGGTTTCAGGATACCTATTACGATACCCTCCGCTCCCATTTTGCGGAAATCTTTACTGCATTCCTTATCATGGAAAATTCTGCATCTGTATAGCAGAAATCTCCAAAACGCGGACGGATCAAAGCATGGATCCTGATATCCGAACGCTTTCTTATTTCATCAAAAAGCCACGGTCCCGGAGTGGTTCCGCCCGATGATCAGGTTGCCGCAAAGTTCCAGTCTGTCTGCGCCACCCTCGGATGCTGCCATGGCAGATTCCACAGAATCCACGCAGGTTTCCAGAATATAGTCTTTCATGTAAAAATCCCCTTTGTTACCGTCTGCTCAGAGTAATTCACTCAGACTTACGGCATTCCTCTTAGTATGTTCACAATGGTATCATCCGAAATTCATCGGTAATGATCCCACTGATATCATCAAAATGTGTATATTTATAAGATTCGTTAAAATAAAACTTCTCCCTCTCCATAACAACATATTTATGTCTGCTGCTGTGCACGGCTGCTTTCTTTGTCAATCCGTCCTCTACCCCCAATGTAGTAATTGCACAATCAGTCATATCCACACCGCAGCTTCCTAAAATGCACGGTCAAAGCTGTACTGCTTGATCACCTCAATGGCCGCAGCTCCCATAAATCCATTCACCGAACGGTACATAGTCCCCCCTGTGCCTATGGCCGTGATGGACGGATTCGCAGCAAGGATCTGCAGGATATCGATCATATTGCTGACAACCACAACATGCATACCCGACGAAGCGATAAGCCTTGCCAGCTCTATATTTGTAGTGGAAACATCCAGAAAGATCGTTTCGTTATTTTTGATCAGCTTGAAGGCTTTTCGCAGCGATCACTTCTTCTTATCAAGATTGTACATACGCCTGTCTACTACGTTTCTCTCCAGAGGATACTCCTGTGACAGGATCGCTCCGCCGTAAGTCCTCTTTAATCTGCCTGCATTTTCAAGGATCTTGAGATCCTTGCGGATACAGTCCTCCGTAACCTGAAACATCTCGCTTAATTCTTTGACCCTGACTTTTCCTTTTTCGCGGAGACATTTCTCTATTGCATTCTGTCGCTCTTCTGTAAACATGGTCCTATCTCCTCATTCCTGATTTTTCTGTGATAAAAGTTCCAGAAATCAATACTCCGCAAAACAATATCCGGCGCATTGATCCCTGGAAAGCCTGTGATTTCAGTATAACAGTTCGATATCTTACTGTCAATTATTTTGTATTATTTTTTATTGTTTTATCGTATTTTGATCAAATCAAGTAATTCCACTGGTTCAATTGCGAACCTTCGCTTGCCCCCCTGTTCCGGGAATCCCTTACAAAGCTGCAAATATCCCCCTGACTCAAAGCCACATGTTCCCGGAATTATAAAGGTCAATAAACATTGAAAATATTGAATATGAGGACTTGTCTGTACTCTTCCCGAAACAGACAAGTCCCCACAGTTCCATAACAAATATCCAGTTATAAGCAGATAAATCAGATTTTTACTATCTGCACATATATTCATCCAGCTCTCCGATAAATTTTCCGGCATCTTTTCAAACGGGAAAATCCTCCGCATTCCCTAAGCGCATCCGCAATACATCCCAGAAGGATCGCACTTCTCTCCAGCGACCAGGCAGACAGCAGATCAATAGTGTCATATAACGGGTATGCATGCCAAAAACCATCCTGGTTCAGAGTCATGGCCGAATTCCTTCCATGCAAAAGAATTGGAATCACTTCAGATCTGATTTTCACAGACGTCTGATCCCTTGCCCGTCAGCGATCTCAAGGAAGCTTATCACAAACAGAAGCCTCCTCGTCACTCCCAGAACATTTCCTCCGGATCAGCTGCCCGCAGATCTACATTCATATTAAAACGATGCGCTCCAAGCTCACCTCATGAACTCTTGGATATAATCCCGGCTGCCCAGCAAACCTCTTCTCCTCAGCACCAAACCACACAAATTCCATAGTTCCTGCGCGGTATCCATACTCGCTGAAAATATCTGGGTAAAGCTCCATGATTGATCGCTTCTGCCCCAGCCATATTATCATAGGGCTGGTCCCTCCTGGCAACGAATCATACTGCGCCGTAATCGTCAAGATTCATCCTTTCTTATCCGTACCTCTTCGATCCTCGCCACTACATTACGGGATCTGCATCGCCGTCACATCCTGTTCCACAACCAGGCACACCTCAGACGCACCCTCCGTCACCAGCTCCACTGCATCCTTATAATGAAGATTCGCCCAGCAATACGTAAACTGAACGAAGCACACTGAT
>VOFB01003438.1_pt1 | contig 29852 bp, 47 predicted proteins | sample 5384141 | NCBI WGS metagenome assembly VOFB01 (sample SAMN12384721, study PRJNA508395) | human gut metagenome | isolation source: healthy gut A | host: Homo sapiens | reverse complement strand
TTTGAATTAATCTTCTACACCTGCTAATTCCGGGTCGATCATAATACGACCACAGTATTCGCAAACAATAATTTTCTTACGCAACTATCCAATTGCTTCTGAGGCGGGATCTTGTTAAAGCAACCACCGCAAGCGCCACGTTGCACATAAACAACAGCCAAACCGTTACGAGCACCTTTACGGATACGCTTGAAAGCGGTCCCAACAAACGAGTTCGATAGTGGCTTCCAGCTTCTTCGCTTTCTCACGAAGTTTCTCCTCATCCTGCTTTGTCTCGGGAAAATGATCTGCTCCAACTCGCTCTTTTTCTGAACCAAGTCAGCCTTACGGCCTTCCAGCTTCTCAGTCAGTTCAGCGATATCTTTTTCTTAGCGTCTACCGCCTCTCCGAACTCACGGATTTTTCTTCTCTGAGAACTCAATTTCCAAACCTTGGAACTCGATCTCCTTGGACAGGTTATCAAACTCCCGGTTATTACGCACATTATCTAATTGTGCCTTATAGCGATCTATCAATGTGGTAGATTCCGTGATCTTATGCTTTTTGCTCAACAACAGAAGCCTCAAACTCCTTGATCTCCGCCTGATAGTTCTGGAGACGTGTTTCCAGTCCTGTCTCGTCCTCCAAGTCTTGAACCTCCAGAGGAAGCTCACCACGAAGGGTCTTGATCTTATCAATTTCAGTCATCATCGTCTGAAGTTGATACAGCGTAAAAGCTTTTCTTCAACCGTATATTCCTTTTCAGCTGATTGTTTATCTGTAGCCATTCTATAAATATTTTACTGGGTTTGAATTAACATTCGAAAAAATGTACCGCAAAGGTAGGGAATTTTTCGATATTATGTTATAAAATATGTCTTTTGTACAGATTTCCGATTCATAATGACCGATAACCGCCAGTAGAATCGGTCCTCCACATCGTAAAATCGTTGTACTTCGCCTCCCCCGTTATAAAGACATCGGCACCATACGCGATAGCGTCGCTTGATCAAAAAGCGCCGCTGCCTCCGCAGATAGCGCCCTCTCGGATAGGCTTACCAGTAAATGGGCAATGCTTCGCAACCGACGTTAAACAGGGCCTTGATCCGCAACAAAAACTCAACTCATCTTCCTCGGCAGGCAACTCTCCCACTACACGGAACCTGCCTGTTACCCATGTGTTTGATAACGAATAAAAATCAAAAGCCGGCTCCTCATACGGATGAACGGATAACAGGGCACAGGTCACCGCCGTCTTCTTGAATGCCGGAAGGATCATCTCGATACGCACCTCTTTCTCTACATGCAACTCGCCGATCTCACCACAAAACGGATTGCATCCCGCATTGGCACGGAATGTTCCCTCGCCATGTAAATTATAACTGCAAGCATCATAGTTCCCGATACTTCCCGCACCGGCATTGAACAAGGTATTCCGCATGATCTCGGCATAAGCCTCGGGGACAAACGTCACCAACTTCAGCAAAGCGCCCTTTTTGGGGGCTCAAGATCCGTACATTTTGCAAGCCGATCAACTCTGCCAAACGGTAATTCACGCCTCCTACGGCATTATCAAGATTGGTATGGGCGGCATAAACCACCAAATCATACTTACACGCCTTCATCATGCAACGCTCGATATAATTGGAGCCAGTCAACGACTTAAACGACTTAAAGGCCAAAGGATGATGAGAGATGATCAGGTTGTATCCCATCTCGATCGCTTCATCAAGCACCTCCTCGGTAACATCTAGGCATAGCAACACACCCGTCGCATGCTGGTTCACGTCGCCAACTTGCACCCCGCATTGTCAAAACCTTCTTGAAGCGGCAGCGGGGCGTAATGCTCGATTTCTCTCAATATATCTTTAACCTTTACCATGCTAAATATCTTTTGATTTATGTTCGGGAGAAAAAGTAATTCCTTTCGGAAGAAAAGAAAATTCCATTCAGATGGAATAAGATTCCCATTCGAATGGAATTTCAGATTGGATTATTTCTTGATATCAACGATCAAATTCAGTTCGTCCAACTGGGCCGGATCCAAGACACCGGAGCATCGAGCATAACATCTCGTCCAGAATTGTTCTTCGGGAAAGCGATACAGTCGCGGATAGAATCCAAACCGGCGAACAAAGACACGAAACGATCAAGCCATAAGCCAAACCTCCATGAGGAGGCGCTCCGTACTTGAACGCATTCATCAAGAAACCGAATTGCTCTTGCGCTCTTTTCTTCGGTGAATCTAACAGCTGAACATCTTATCCTGTAATTGGCTGTCGTGGATACGGATAGAACCACCACCCACTTCAACGCCATTGATAACCATATCATACGCATTCGCACGAACAGCGCCCGGATCCGTGTCCAACAACGGTATATCATCCGGATTCGGAGAGGTAAACGGATGGTGCATAGCGTAGAAACGTTGATCGTCCTCGTTCCATTCGAACAGCGAGGAAGTCGATTACCCACACAGCAAACGAACTTATCCTTGTCACGAAGGCCTAATTGATTACCCATCTCTAAACGCAACTCGCAAAGTTGCTTACGAGTCTTCATCGCATCGTCGCCGGAAAGGATCAAAATCAAATCACCCGGCTTAGCGCCGAACGCATTCTTCATTTCTTGAAGAACCTCTTGGCTATAGAATTTATCTACGCTTGATTTCACGTTACCATCCGCTTCCACACGGGCGTAAACCAAACCTTTAGCACCTACCTGCGGACGTTTCACGAATTCAGTCAGCGCATCCAGTTGTTTACGGGTATAGCTTTTGCAGCACCTTCCGCACAGATACCCCTATGTAAGCAGCGTTATCGAATACGGAGAAAACCATGACCTTTCATGATATCCATCAACTCCACAAACTTCATGCCGAAACACCAAATCCGGTTTATCGCTACCATATTGTTTCATAGCATCTTGCCAAGTCATACGCATAAACGACTCCTTGAACTCGACACCACGGATTACCTTAAACAAATGTTTCGCCATGCCCTCGAACATATTCAAGACATCCTCTTGCTCCACGAAGCTCTCTCACAGTCGATCTGCGTGAACTCCGGCTGGCGATCCGCACGCAAATCCTCGTCACGGAAACATTTTACGATCTGGAAATAACGGTCGAAACCGGAAACCATCAACAATTGCTTCAAGGTCTGTGGAGACTGAGGCAAAGCGTAGAACTGTCCCGGGTTCATACGGAAGGAACCACGAAGTCACGGGCACCCTCAGGGTAAATTTACAAGAACCGGAGTCTCTACCTCCAAGAAACAACTCATCCAAATAGCGGCGAACCTCGAACGCCATTCTATGACGAAGTTCCAGATTCTTACGAACGCAAGCACGACGCAAGTCAGATAACGATATTATTTCATACGCAAGTCATCACCGCCATCTGTCTCCTCCTCGATCGTGAACGGAGGGGTAAGCGCAGTGTTCAGGACATTTAATTCAGAAACGATCAACAATATCACCTGTCGGGATATGCGCATTCTTGCTGGAACGCTCACGAACCGTACCCGTAACCTGAATCACAATTCACGGCCCATTTTTTATTCGCCTTTTTCGCAAAAAAGCTGCATCAACCTCCTGATTAAATACCAACTGGAGTAATACCATAACGATTAAGGATATCGACAAAATGTCATTCCTCCCATTTTGCGGGTTTTCTGCACCCAACCGGCCAGTGTAACCACCAGACCTTCATCCGCAAGGCGCAAGTCGCCACAAGTTCTTGTTCTATACATCTTTATTATTTAATTTGCCTAGATTTACCAATCTTTATACCTCGGTTTTATTACAAACCGCAACCACAAAAGATAATACTATAAATCTTAATAATTATTCTTTTAAGCAAATTAAAATACGTTTTACCCTCTGCTACCCAAGCTGTCCGTATCGGGATTAATCTCTTTCACAGCCTCCTTTACATCCTTGGCCGTTATTTTCTTCTCATTTTTAACAGCGATTTGCTCTACAGGATACTTTTCCTCCATCTCCTCCAATTTAGAGTCTACGGATGTTTTTGAATCATTTGTTCTCATATTCTCTATTTTATTAACGTAATAATGGCTATTAAACAAGCAAGTACTGCCAATGGTTTTATAGCGATAGCGACATTGTCCGTGAACATGGAAGGAGTTATGGGAATGCGAGACATTATAGCACATCATTATTTCGATATAGACGCTGTTATAGTGTTTGATGTGATGAAAAATAATCTGCCAGCCATAAAAATGACTATTGATAAAATGTTATTTGATATTTGAGACACCTTCCGTGAGCGATACTGTGGATGAGGACAAAAGCTATTTACCCCGGATGAGCCTCTTATAGAGCAACGAACGCAAGCCATTAGGAGAAGACGGGTCACTAAGCAGAATACAGACATTCTTTAGCAAAAGGGAAAAAAGCCGATAAAACCATCTTGTAAAACAGCGCCTGCAACCTCACTTCCGTTACGGCATACCGCCATCCTCCCCGCCGCGAAACATATCCCGAAGAAGCGGAAAAACGGAGCAGCTCTCTTGTATTATAGAACCGGGCACCATTCATCAGCATCCCGTACCCACAGATAATAATCCTCGAACAAAGGAAAATGCTTTATATCCTCAGCCTTTAGCACGGCCGACTTCGAAACATCACCACCGGATGGTTCACGGACACCTTCCTTGGCAAACCTCTCAAAGATATTTCATGCTGCTCGGCACTTTCCGCATGGAAAGTACATTTGATACCTCCCTTCAAACTCATCGATCCAAGCCCCCCACTACATCAATTTCCGGATGTTCCAAAAATATCGCCAATTGCTTCTCAAAACGATCCGGCTTAGCGATATCATCCGTGTCCATACGAACCACAAGTCATACGAACAATGCTTCAGCCCCTCGTTAAGAGCCTTGCCAGACCTCGGTTGGTGGGCAAAGAAATCACTTTTAACTCAGGATGCTGGCTTGTGAATTCTTTTATGACCGCATACAGCTCATCCGTCAAGGACCATCTTCCACCAAGACAACTTCTATAGGCAATAGCGTTTGCGTGAAGATACTGGTCAGACTTTGACGTAAAAATAGTGGGCTCTCTTTATGATATAAAAGAAAGTAATACGGAAAATAACATAGACTTTCAGGAAAAGTATTATATAAGAAAAATTTCTATATGTACATATAAGATGTATCCGGAACACTTGAAGATTGACTCTTTACAGAGTCTGTACGTAAAGAACTGTCTCAAATCTATCTTTCTCATTCTCATGATCCTAATCTGCCTCATAAAAAAAACTCTCTGATTTACAGAATTAAAAAACATAAACATTCTTCATAACCACATTACACCAGCTCATCTCTTCGTTGCAAATTTCATACCCACTCTACTTAAGACATTTTTAGCGCTCTCCGTTGCTTAGGTGATATTTTCCACTGAAGCCAATTAGTCATATCAATCTTTATCTGTTGAGAGAGAGGAACAATGCCTCTACCAGAATCTATATACAAGCTCAATCTACTCAAATTTTTTCAACAGCATGCCTAATCCATTTACCTTTATATACTCCATGTATATATGGCAAGATATATTCTGAAACTGCCACCACATCTTTATAATCCTCTGATGGAGCAACAGCGGCTTGTTCATTTATTGAGTTTTCAATATCCCATGCACTAAGAGAGCCATCGCCTAACAGCTCAACAAAAAAGATCCTTTCGAAATATTCCAAATTGAAGATTGATAGCATAGGGATTTGCTTATTGACACTACGCAATAAAGGAAAAAGATTTAATTTTAGATCCTTTAGGAGTAGGGCCTAAATTACAATACCTTATCTCGTGGCTATCCATATAGTCAAGTAACCGCTCTATTAATGAATTGTCAACATTGTCACTCAAGATAATGTCATCACATCAACATTACATACTTCGATTTTATAACTGGCAAAGCCGCTATAGTACGCTCAACCCAAGTATCATTTTGCTTATTATTGCATATACAAGTAATACCTTCATACGATTTGGTATTGGTGGTTAGAATAAACTCATAGGGACAATCACTCCAATATCTCCGATACCTTTTTAAAAATACGGCAAGCACATCAGAATACGAATCAGGAGAACTAACATAAATAGAAAGTCGCTTATCCATCAGCTATTGTACTTTTTCTATATATTCCTTCAAACTCATCAAGTTTTTATCCTTGTCAGAAATGATCAATTTCTCAATACCGCCAATCTTATCGAAAGGCCACTCTATAGCCATATCCGGATCATTATACATTATGCCGGCATCACCTTCACCATAAAACACCTCACCACATTTATAGCTAACGACAGAATCCTCCAGCACCAAATAGCCGTGGCCAAAATACTGAGGTATGTATAGAGCCTTCTGATTCTCTCCGGTCAGATCAAAACCTTGCCATTTGCAAATGTTGGCGAATCAGGGCGAAGATCTATGATTACGTCATACATGGCCACTTATACAACGAACAAGCTTGGCTTGCTGTTTAACAAGCTGGAAGTGCATCGCACGAATTACACCCTTTTTACTAATGGTATAGAACACCTCTTTAAGTTCATGATCTATACCATTTTGCTTAAATGCATCAATATTGTAATCGCTTTATAAAGCCACCGTTCGTCTGTGGCATAGAGGAGTTATCTCATATACCCCCTTCATATCAAGTCCCTTGAATTCAAATTTCTGTATCATGACTAATTCCGCTATAACATCAAAGAGTTTTTAAGCCAATTAATAGTTTTATTAATGCCTTTATCAAAGTCTATAGACATATTCTCCAATAGTACTAACCAAGTTACTATTGTCAAACATATCCATTGTATACTTTACACAATCATCTTCACGGACTCCTATCCCTACCTTATCTGCGCAACCAACTAGTTCTCCTATACGAATAAGATAATCTTTCAAGACTTTAGATTGCCAGAGCCTATATAATAGAATGGCTTATGAGTTTCCTTAAAGCCTAGACGATATACAGCTTCTATAAGATCATCCACATAAATAAAATCATATGGTTGTAAAGCAGGACCAAATGCTGCTTCTTTTTACCAGCCATCAACTCACCTAACGTATAACTAACCAAATTGCCCGTTTTATTACCTACACCGTATATATTTGAGAACTGCATCCACACAAACTGTTGAGCGATATTCTTGCAATAATCTTCCAAAATTATTCTGCAAGCATGCTTAGCCACACCATACATCATTCCACCAGTCGTTTTTTCAGATGCGACAAACTAAATGCTACATTCTCCGCTACAGTACCCGCACAAAGAAATTTTTTCACATTTAGCCTCTTGCAAATATTAGCGCAATCTACTGCCATCTGAATATTTGATAATTGAACCGTAGGATCTGCTTTTATCAGCCCCATTTACACCTTTCCACGCAAAATGATAGAAAGAGTCATATTCAATTACTGGCAGTCTTTCGACTAGAGATGTATTCACCCCTGATTCTATCCTCGTAATAAGATTTGAATCAGGCAAACGATTGCCATGAAAGGTAATATCAACAGCAACAACCCTAGTACCTTTTTCTATCAATTTCTTTATAAGTGAACTACCTATAAAACCATTGCCCCTGTGACGATTACGTTCTTCATATTATCGTTATACGTTTAAAAATTCATTTATCTGTTTATCCATACAAACACGAACATCCCCACCTGCTAGCCAAACCTTACTCCATTCAACAATCTTTTCCATTGCCTCATCCAGATTCCATCGAGGGCTCCATCCAAAAGTCTTTTTCAATTTAGAGCAATCAAGCTTCAAGAAATTAGCCTCGTGAGGACCACCGTCATACTTGTTCACCCACCTCATACCTTCGCCCCACTTGTTCACAAATAGCTCAACAAGAGCGCCTGTTTGAAAACAATCCACATCATCGGGACCTACATTATAATAATCCGCAAACCGATATCCTCATATTGCTTCATCGCTATCAGCAGGTAAGCATACAAAGGTTCTAGAACATGTTGATAAGGACGGGTAGAGTATGGATTACGCACAACAATATCCTCATGTTTTACAGCCGCACGGATACAATCAGGTACTATTCTATCATTGGCGAAATCTCCACCACCTATCACATTACCCGCTCTAGCAGTAGAAATAGGAATAATAGGCAGACCATCAATATTTGTGAAGAAAGAACGCTTGTAGCTATGAGTCACCAGCTCCGAACAGGATTTGGAATTTGAATAAGGATCATACCCATCCACCTCATTCTCCCTATAGCCCCAACTCCACTCCCTATTCAAATACACTTTATCCGTAGTGACATTCAAGAAAGACTTCACACAACAATTATTGCGAACACACTCAAGAATATTCACGGTACCCATCACGTTTGTCTCGTGTAGGTATAGGCAGGATCTTTATAAGAATCTCTAACAATGGGCTGAGCGGCAAGATGCAGTACAATTTCTGGTTGAGACTCATCAAAAGCCTTCTTTAGAAGGTATAATCTCGTATATCGCCAATCACGGAATGTATGTCATCTTCAATATTGGAATTCGAAATAGCGATGGTTCTGTTGGGGCTTTCAGTGAATATCCTGTAACGATCGCTCCGGCATTAGCGAGCATCCTACACATCCAAGAGCCCTTAAAGCCGGTATGGCCTGTAAGGAAAATCCTCTTGCCTTTATAAAATCCAATATATTTCCCATTCGTATGATAACTTATTTTTTGCGTAATCTGGTATTTCCGGAACAGAGCGCTCCCAACGCTTCCAAGGAGCTTTTATCCTCGGCAAGCAGTTTTTCAAGCATAGATTTCTCACGTATATTATCCATGCACTGCCAAAACCAGTATGGATGTAAGACATCAACTGACCCTCTTGCGCCAACTTGACTAGTGCGGTCTTTTCGAAGACACAAAAGAGTCACCCCCCTTCCAGCATATCAAAAACCTCGGGTTCCCAACACCATGTAGCCGGCATTAATAGGAGGCGCCATCAGAGGCGTTCTTTTCCCGAAAAGCCCTTACGGCTTGATCTTTAGCAATATCTAAGACTCCTTTATCTTGTGCTATCTTGACGGCCGTAAGGGGTCAAGCTTGCCATGGCTCTTATGAAACTCCACCAATTTATCAATTTCTACATCACAAACACCCTCGCCGTATGTCATCAAGAAAGTCTCATTCTCTATATATCTCTGGATACGCTTAATACGACCTCCAGTCATAGTGTTGTAGCCCGTATCAACGACTGTGACTTTCCAAGGCTCCATATTAGTTTGATGAACGGTCATTTCGTTGTTGCCACCACGATAGTCGAAAGTCACATCAGAGTTATGAAGGAAATAGTTGGCGAACCACTCCTTAATATATTCCTGTTTATAACCGGCGCAAATGATAAACTCGGTATAACCATAATAGGCATACTCTTTCATAATGTGCCACAAGATTGGCATACCACCAATCTCAATCATTGGCTTCGGCTTGAACTGAGATTCCTCAGATATACGAGAACCAGAAACCTCCTGCAAGAAGTACTACTTTCATGATAAAGAAAAGATTTTTTCAGTTAAGTAATCAGCTAAAGCTAAGATAATTAAGAATTAAACTTGTCTTTATAAATTGTATAATCATTATGTATATCAACAAAAATGCATGAATAGGATATTCTGTAAAAATATCAGAATTAGATTTTCATAAAATCGCTACCATACCTAAGAGAAAGATATTTTTCTGCTTCAAAAGGAATAGGTAAAGGAGATTCTCAAAATTCACATAGCGCTGAATTCCCTAACCATTTACGAGGAAAACTCGTTTTGGAAACGGAGCCTTTCCAAAAAATGGCCAACAAGTAACGTATTTTTAGTTGAAAAGTGATTCAATATTTTGAATAAAAAGTTTTTTTGCTGTAGTACCTACAACAAAATGACAAGAATTAATAAATACTTTCTTGAAAAAGCTATCAGAATCGTAATCTACCAAATAAAGAGATGTAGCTTTTTAAAAAATTTGAGCGGATAAATATTGAATATAACGAACAAACTTATTAGGTGATACATTATACAAACACATTATATCAATATAAATACCTTGATGCATTTTATTATATCCTTTTTTTATACAAGTTGTTCCATTCATTCTTAACTTAAAGAAAAAAGCAAAGGCCACTCAGTAGAATTTTCTCTTTGAAGATGAAATTTTCTGTATCAAGATGTATAGAAGCATAATGAAGGAACTTATGATAATTATTAAAAGTCATAAAACGTCAAAATCATCATCCCATGGAATAAAGCCATGATGCCTAACAGCACCTAAAGCACTTCCACCCATTAAATAATATTCTATATCATATTTCTTACAAAACTCATCAAAATAAAACGCTATTTCTAATATTTTATATTGAAAATCTTTAATATCAACATTCATAGTAGTAATTTAAACTAGTTTATCACGCAATATAGTAGAAGAAATACCTTTAGTATAAGGAAAATAAACAACTTTAGCTCCATTCTTATTCAACTCAGCTTCTACTTCCTGAAACAAAGAATTACCTTTCCAGTCATCACCAACAAACATCACATCGAAATGCAAACGATGATAAGCAGACATTTTATCTCGATTAACTTGAGGAACTACTTTATCTACATATTTGCAAGCCTCAACAATTGCCTTACGATTATCATAAGAGATTATATGACTTTTTATGCTTATACTCTCTTACCAATTCATCGGTACTAACACCAACAATTAAAAAATCACACACAATTCCTTAGCTCGTTTTAGTATGTTTAAATGACCAATATGAAACATATCAAACACTCCAGAAGTGTATCCAATAATAAAATTTTCGTGACACATAATTATATATTATTTCAACAAACTATTATACAAATCCACCCACCTTAGCATAACATTTTTACAGTAAAATAATGGAGACAATTAAAAGCATTCTCTGAAAGTTTACAACGCAATTTTCATTAGTAATTAAGTCATAAATCGAGCGAGAATATTCAGATATGTCCAAAGACTTAATAACTTTTGAATTAACATCATTAATTAAGAAACCTCGAATAGCCATACAATCATCAAAAAGCAATAGGGACTACTTTCATCTGCATAGCTTCAAGCAGACTTAGTGGAGCACCTTCTAATAAAGAGGTAAACATTAGTATTGACGAACGTTCAAAAATATTTCTTTGAATCATCACCCAACCAATTTCACATTTACAATATCATTTTTATTTATAAAGTCTTTATAAACAGATTCCCCACTCTCCATAACCAACTATAGTTAAACACCAATCTCTCGTCATAAGTAGAGAAAAAAATGTTTCCAAATTTTTAATGCTAGTAATATACGCTTAGATATTTCATCAAATCGAGCCACAATTAGCAATTCATTTGTTTTTAGAATAGTTACGCTCAACATAATCAAATGAGAGAAAATTGGGAATTGAGACCATCTTAGAAGAATCCTTCAAATTAGCAATAGATCTATAAATGGGTATATAAGCATCAGATAGGAGAACTAAAGCATCTGAGTATTTATAGATAGATTTATAATTCCTTTTGGTAGTATATTTAACTAGAAAACGAGTAATAGGGTAGAAGAATAACAATAAAAGATAAATAAGCCACTTAAAAGAAATCCGCCTATTAAGAACTTGAAACAAAAGAGATTGCTTATTATATCTAATATTCTCTGTTCCTGGAAGATTATGCAAAACTGATATAATTTTCACTTTTAATCCCGCAACAGCTTGACCAAGGAATTTCATATTAACAGCTCTTGATGCCTGATTATGAATAATAGAAATCTCATTATCAATAAGAAAAGAACGGAAACCATCTAAATCATTATAATCAATTTTAAATTTCGCATCAAAGACTAATTGAGAGGAACTATATTCAGAATCTTTAAAATAAGCTATAAAACAATGAATTCCAACACTAGACAAATATTTGGCAGACAACAAAGTGACTTTTTGATTGCCACTACCTGATTCAGAAGGATCTAATAAACTAATAAACAAGATATTCATGATCTATACTTATCAAATAATTTACGATATATTTTCTGAAAAGGAATATAGTGATTCTTATAACCATCTATAACACATATGCTTTTATAAAAATTTATCGTGTGCAAACCATCCGAGTAATATGACGAGGAATCAGGATAAAGGATATTACTTTTGTTTCATTATAGGACTTATCTGAAATATCCTCAACTTTATACAGAATAATACCTTTACCATACCCTTGTAAACAATCCTGAGCTGGTCTGTATACAGTATTATTTACGTACATGAAATCACCAGCCATTCTGCTCCCAAACAAATTAGATTTTATTAATATTGGAGACAAATCGTATCCATATAATCTATTATTTGAAGTCCACATATACAAATCCTTATTATATGCATTTCTTGAAGTTGCAAAAAGATAAAAAGGCTCCATTATAAGGCAAGATTGTAGCATCCGCAACTGCAACAGGAAGCATAGTACTGAAATGTTCACAAGAATGTAACAAAGTATTATACTTATAAACATTAAGTTCTGTAGAATACGAATTTTCAGGAACAATATAAACCTCATCAAGAGTATCACCTCTAATAATCAAGGGATAAGAGTTATGTATATTATCATCTATCAACGTATATTTTTTCAATTATTTCTCCTGTACATTTATCGACAGACAAATGACATATTGTTGCTACATTTTTACTACCTAACAAGATATCTTCTACAAGCAAATCAATAGTGCAGTCAGATACATTTAAAATGAATGGATCTGCATAACAATGAAATTTAGAGTCTCTCCTAACCAAGTGATATTAGACAAATCAATATTATCACTGACTAAATCTTCTGGAATAGCATTAAAAATCCCACATTCCATTCTTTATAAGATATTTTTTTCTTTAAATCAAAAACATATAAATAATTAATTGGTTTTACCACAAGAATACTTACCCGACATTACTATCCAAAAAAACAGACCTCCCCAAAAGATATGTATTAATAATAGCACTTTCGGACAAACTCAAAAATAAATATTGAAGCATTACAGGAATGAGAATCAAATTATAATCAAACTTAGAAACAGCCTTACAATATAGATTATACAAATATGCTAAAGAAAAAATTCCAGAAGACAGCAGCAATGATATATACGCAACATCTATTATAATAGACTCATCAATATTAGTTGCACCAATCAACAAATTATTCGGAGTTAATTCGCAAATACGAGCAAAGAATACCTTAATCTACCAGAACTAATTTCATGAATAAAATGAATACTCTGATTCATTAAACAAAACAACAATAAAAAAGAATAGTATCACAAATGGATAAGACAACAATAATATATTTATTAAAGAAACATTTTTTTAAATTTGTTTTTTGAACAAAAGATAAAACAAGCAGAATACAGCCAGAGAACAGAACCGTACGAGAATAAAATGATTCATATATAACAAAGACTATAAAAGCGACAAGAAATGTATTAATTTCTTTCTTTAAAACCACAAGAAAAATAACCAAGAAAAACAAATACAATGAAAACAGGTTAGGTTTCCATATCCCATATCACTAACAACGCCTCCAGACTTATAGAAAAAATCAGAATATTCTTCATGCAACACTCCTAAAATCAATAAACCGTAATTTATAATTAAGAATAATACAGTTAGACAAAAAGAATATTTAGCCATTTTATCAATATAAAGATTCTAGATATTGATACCAGCAATGACACAAACAACATTTTAGATGCTTCCACACGAAACAATGAAAGTATAAAAAATAGAACTATCCAATAAATATTATCATCTATCTTTGTAAAAAGCAACGAAATAAAAAGAAATACCAATAATAAGTATAGATAAATTAGCTGTAGCAAAGTCTGATATATTTAGTGTCATTTAAGATTAACAAGAAATATTATAATAAAGAACAATATCTCTAAAATTCTATTCTTCTTAATAACAAATGAGCCAGTCATAAAATACTATATATTTCATTCATTGTTTTTCAACATCAAACATCAAAGAACGTTTTGCTGCTTTATTTTGATAGACAAAGACCTTATTATAATCATTGACAAATAATTTAATTGCATTATACAGAGATTCATCATCATTGTCTGCCAAAACCCCATACTCGGAATTTGACCCTAAAAGCTCTACTGGACCAACTGTTTTGTAGACACAATTGCTTTTCCCAGACATAATGCTTCCGCCACAACTAAAGAAAATCCCTCTGCCAAAGAACAACTCACAAATAAATCCGCACACTTTATATAGACATAAGGATTAGGCTTATAACCTAAAAGGTGTACATTATCATCCAAATGTAAATCATGGATCATTTTACTAAGATCTGACTCCAAACAACCTGCACAACAATCCAAAAATCTATATCATATCCATTATCTACAAAAATTCTAGCAACTCTTATAATACTATCAAATTGTTTTTGTCTAACCAATCTTCCTACTAGACAAACCGTAAATTTCCTTTTCTCAACTTTAAACTCATTTGCGCGCAAGACAATTGTCTTACAATCTATCAAATTATATATTACTTTTGTGGATGTAGTCACATTAAAAGTTGTTGAAATTTATTTTTCGCATCATTAGACACAAAGATCACATCATCCATTAATTCATAACATTTCTTCTCATGCTTATTACTTTTGAAATACCTTTTTGTCCAATGGAAATTAAACAGATCTACGTGCACCCAAGATAAATGCCTAATTCCTTTGCTTCAATATAAAGCTATGATACACCAAACTCCGTCCTTCTAAAAAAGATATTATCGTATCATACTTTTCACCTTTCATCTTATCAATTATTATCTGTCTTCTAAAAATAATATATAAAAATAATATAAACCAAAATAGGACATTATTTTTTTCCTATCATTCTTTCTAATAAGGGTCTATTAATATTATAGAATAATATTATTTTCTCACTTCTAAAGGCACTAGATTTGCATAATTTCCAAAATCATGTTCTAACAAAAGATCTATATCATATTTACTATAATCAAAATTATTAAGCATATCCACCAATAATTTTTCCGCTCCACCATCATAAAAGGCTTTGCATCACGAACAGAATTCTTTTTTTTATTGCCACAAGTCATATATAAATAATTTAAATTCAAATTACATCAAATATATTCTAGTTACTTAACATGATTCAATAACCCTACATTGCTTATATACTATTTTTACTCTATTAATAACAAAAACAACTATTTAACAACAAATCGTTTTAGAGCCGCATGCAATATCATACGCTCACTTGATTGCAACAAACTATAAATAACACTAAAAAGCCAATAAATACGGAAAGCGAAAAAAACTATCAAGAAACGAAAACTGAATCATTAGGTTCGATTAACATCAATATAGAACCGACTAACACCAATGAGAATGTAAAAAAATTAATATAGGCCTAACAACATCTCGAAAGTATTTTCTCATATTCAACTGTATTTGCCTATGAATATCACACAAACTATAAAACCAATATCCTACATTTTTGCTAAAACCGCAACAATAAATGGGACAAGCGGATTAGCATTCAATCTTAACAAAAGATAGCTTATAGGTAATATCGCCAACGTGAACATTCTACCATATACTTGACTGTTTTTTATATGTCCAGTTGCATTTGCCGCCATCCATAGAGGTGGTATAAATACTCCTATCAAGGATTCACACAGAACAAGACGAGTGAATGATATAGTATGGCTTTGGAACCTCACCTAACCAAACCTCCAGTATAAACTCTATCTCAACCATTACAGGTATAGCTATCAAGGCCGCTAAGAAATAAGCATATTTAGAGCTTTTTCTCAATTAGTGTCACCATGTATTCACAATCACCGGAAGCATATGATTTAATTATTTGAGGTTTAACCGCTGTCATCATATTCTCAGTAAAAACGTGTAACAACTGCGCTTACTTTGCACAGAAACCGCTCGTGCCGCATTTACAGCGGGACCAAAGAATATATTTAAAAGGATATTTGTTCCTTGTACACCTGCAGACCAAGCGAAACAGCCAAATAAATTTTGACCTATAAACTTTGACATCTCTGCGACCAAACTATAATTCCAATAAAACCTAAATTTACATTCGGTAAATGACCTTACACTATATATCGCATAAATTAGCCAGACGAAGACAGAAACTATAGCCATAAGCAAACCATACAATATCAACGAATCGATTGTTCCAAAGCTTCAAGCAAATAGACTATGAATAATCGAGCACAAGCCTCAAAAAGACCAAGATAGGCATATATATTCATTCGCTCATGCGCAACTATAGCCCCCATTAATGGGACTTGATTAATAGCGGAAAGTATGGAGATCAATGAAAATGATATACCCAAACGGCAGCACCTAACCTCTCTGGAGGTATCACTAACTTATTGTATACAAACCAAAGTCCCAATGTTTCACCAAACAGCAATAATAATACGGACAACAGCCACATGAGGGTTAGGCTCTGTCTAAAAAGCACATCCTGTCTCCATTAAGTCTTGTTTTCCCAAACCTATATTTCATATATCGTTGGGTAACATTAGATAAACTAGAAATAAAAAAAGCTCATGATGGAAACTACCCCTCCCACCACATTATAAATGCCGAAATCCTTCTACACCCAAAACCCTCAACACGACCCGACTGGTGTACAGCGTCACCCCCTATAATCAGAAGCATGCGCATGTAGAGGAACAACGTGTTCTTAGCTATTCGCTTATTGTTTTCGGAATTTGCAGACATAAAATCGTAATCGAACAATCCAAAGCACACATTTATTAAGACACACCAGACAATGCAGAGAATAATATTTCATGACTTAAGAGCAATTAAAGCACATATTTTTATGTATTTTACAATAAAATGCAATATACAACCCAATAATACACTAGAAATCACATACACTACAAAAAGCAAAAAAAAGGATTATCTATAATACGCATTAAGGAATAACGTCCTTCACTAACAAGCTCAAACATCAAATATATCTCAAAACTAATAAAAAACAAAAAATGAAACATATTTATTATTAGGAACAGATTTTTTACATTGAAATGATAATCATCCACAAAATAAAGGAATGCAAACATTAAAATCAGAAATGGATAATATGTAACTGAAAGTTTAAAAATCTTTGTTTCAGAAAAGACATATCATATTCCATCCGGCTATTATTATTCCATACAATACCAAATAGCATACCAGACATTGCGATAAACAATGTTACAAAGACACCTCCGAAATAATGTCCTAAAAATGAAATTGAATTATAATTATGACAAAATGGCATAGCAATATACCGGTAATAGCAAGAGCCCTTAAATAGTCGAAGGCAACAATACGTTCTCATCATCTCTATTAATAAATCATTTAAATATTATGCAAACTCAATACAAGGCGTACACTCTAGGGGAGGCTCTTTGCAGTACCCTAAACCTAGTCATATTAACAATCAATTTTGATTTTAACATTATCTGTGTCCAATGTAATGTTATTAGGAACTTTATTCACATAATTCCTACACCCATTATCAGATCACACCGTGATCTCACCAATGTACAAACTATTTCCAAAGCATACTCAAACGAGAAATCTTTTGTTACCTTATCAGGTAAGGAGGTTTACCAGTACAGGTAATAGTGATTTACCTGTACTGGTAATAGCGATTTACCAAATATGTCAGATCTCATCCGGCTCTCGCTATCGCCACCGCCATCAGCAGGGCTTTCCGCCCACCCAAATTTGCGTACTTACGCTACGAGGCGTTTTCAGTATGTGACCCGCACTACCATACTGCGTCGTCACAGTCAGCGTGTACTCACCTTCCGCCAAATCAGCCGGCAGGAGCAACGTGAGCGAAGAAGGGTTGTTGATGGTGATCTGGTCGTCCGTCGCCTTTCGTGGTGGCACCTTTGGAGTCGGTCAGCGTAACACCTACCGACTCGTGGTCGCCAACCACTTTCAACATCGCCCCACGGACGAAGAAGTTGTGACCCGCAGTGGCGCTGCCGTCTTTCAAGCCCGTCTTACGATCCTCGGTCTCCGGATGTACATGATGTTAGACTTCTCGCCGAGGATCTCCACCACGGTCTTGGCGATCGCCTCGCGCAGAGCCTTGTCTTGCGTGAAAGAGACGTAGATGGAATTATTCTCCTTGTTCCAAGCGCCGCCCTCAACCACGCCTTTCAACTGGGGACGGCACGGAACAGACCCGTGTTCACGCTATAGCCGTTTAAGATCAAGTCCATTACTATCCGATGGTAGAGGGTCACAGAGTGACGCATCGTCTCCGGGCGTAGACCGGTGTCTTGCTTGTACATCTCCTCCAACACGTCATCCAAAGTTAAACTTCCGGCCGAGGCCAGTAACAAGATCTTGTCCGTCTTGTTGTCGGTGGTCACCGCATTATCGATGAGCCAGCCTTTCAATACTTTCTTCATGGTATTTTGATTTATAGGAAGGACGGAATTGCCCTTCCCGGCTTTCCTTGTCTAGAACCTCTTGTCGAATGCCGATTCCCTCTTCTGCCGATTCCGGGCGATCAGCCAATCGATCACCAAGTGAAGAACCGTCCATAGAGACAGGTTTAAAAAATAATATACAATTGACATTCAAATGATTAGCCAATACAATATTCAATACGATAAAGAAAACGGACACGCAAATGATCGTCACCATCACCATCCGCACCCGCATACCCGTGCGCAACAACTTATGATGGAAATGGTTCTTGTCCGGCAAGAACGGGTTCTTGTGCTCACGAAGGCGGCGCAGCACCACACGTACCACGTCCAGCAACGGTACCAAGACCGTGGAAAAGGCAATCACCAAATAAGGATTCGAACGCTCCGTAGAGGTACTATTCGATACGCACAGATGGATGATCAGAAAACTGATCACGTAGCCCAGCGTAAGACTACCCGCATCACCCATAAAGAGCTTATGGCCACGGTTTGCGTTGCCAAAGACGTTGTAACACCAAAAAGGCATGAGGATTCCCAGCGTACAGATAGCGAGCAAGGCATAAACACATTGATCTTGAATGAAAAAAGAACACGCTCAAGACCGATAAGGCGATACAGCACAAACCGGAGGCCAGACCATCGATCCCGTCAATCAGGTTGATAGCGTTTGTCACATAAACCACGGCGAAAACCGTGACTGGCACACCCAGCAAGGCCGGGACCGAATAGATCCCGAATAGGCCTCCCAGCGTATCGAGCCAATTGCCGGACAACACCAGCAGGAGGGCCGACACGACTTGTACGATGAACTTGTAGCGGTAACCCACCCCGACCAAGTCATCGCAGACACCCACTAGATAGAGAAACGTCATGCCCACGAACAGAAAGAGATACTCATAGAGCATCTCGATCGAGAAGCTAGACAGATCCGAGGGCCACAGATAAAGGCGAAAGCCTATCACCAAGGCAAACGACATCAAGACCACGGGAAAAACGACAGGCCGCCTAAACGGGGGACCGGCGTCGTGTGTACCTTACGGGAATCCGGGACATCATATAACCGTTTCTTGTGGGAGATCACCAAGATCCTCGGGATGATCACCATGCCCAAAGACACGGAGATCAGATATCCGGACAGTAATAACAATAATAGAATTTGCACCTCACTCATACGATCTCACTTAATGAAGGCAACCCCTTCACCTCGCCGGCATGCCACGCTTGGTAGTCCTCATGGGAGAGTTGGGATGCTGTTAATAATTTGTAATCTATGTCGTCTCTTCTCAAGATATGTTTGCGGGCGTACGAGCGGAGCGAGCGATCCGTCACGGATACCATCACGATAGGAAACGGGTAGCCGAGCAAGCGCATTGGCGTAGTCTCGCTGTCCGGGAATACACGGCGCAACTGATAGGCCGAGCACTCGAACGCCACCCAGTAAGGCCCCGTGCAATACAGGTGGATCGAGTTTTGGTTCGTACGCTCACGCCCCATGATCTCACCCAAATGCTCGTTCAGCAACCGCACCAAACGAACGCCGGAAGGAAGGGAAGACATTTTGATTTTTGATTTATTATTTAAACTGTCTACTGTTCAACTTATTTGTTCATGTGTCTGAGCCACCGATCGTAATCGTCCAGCCGGCGGATCAACGTCAACTTGCTTTTCTTGGGCGAGGACTCACTTCGCCACGGATCCACAACCTCGTGCGCCATCTGACGGTAAAGACTGCTGTCCGTGCAACCGTAGAGCGTCACAAGCAACAAGGCACGGGATTGCGCCGCTTTCACCGCCAGGAGCATACCGCGCATCGTGGCGAGCAAACGAGCGAACTCTTCTTTTTCGCCCAGTAGCTTGTAGGCGGAAAGGAGTGACGAATAGACCTTGCAGCGCATCACGTCCGTCTCCGCACGGAGAGAACCATAGGCTCTCAATACCTCACGCGCCAAGCGGGTATCCTCCTCCCCTACGCTACCGGACGCGTGATAACGGCCCAACGCGTCGTGCAGGCCATCCGACAGGCGATCGTTGTCCAAATGGGTATAAACGTGCTTGCTCTTCGTGTTCAACTCGATCAACTCATACTCGCCCGCCTTTACCTCGAACAAGGGTACCCACAGGCAATCCAGTATGCGCGCCATCACCTCCTTGTGACCGCCGCCCGGCTGGACCACCACCTCGGCCTCCATCTCGGTGAAAGGGCCGGAGGTGATACGTACACGGTCGCCTTTCAACAGGCGGCCACTATCTGGCACGTACACCGGAAGCTCGTTGGAGTAAGACTCCGCTACCCAACGTAAGTTTCCCATCTCGCTATCCGACAGGTAAGGGAAATGGGGCGTGCCCCGGAAGAGACACGGGGAAGGAAATTGTACAGGGGGAGCGTGCTGCTTCATGCGGAAGATTTCCTCCACCGAAGAACGGATAAACACGTAGTTGAACAGCAGGGGACGCCTCGTGTTGACCAGCTTGCCGTCCACCTTCCTCACCTCCACGTACGAGGGGGCGAAATACTCGAACAACGTCTCCCCGCGACGCTCGCGACGGGAAAGCTCGGCATCCAAGCTTTTAGCGGGGCTGATCCTGTCGCGTCGTGCCACACCCGTAGTAGGAAGCGTGAGCACGTACCAGCGCACGGCTTTCAAGTCATGACGCTTGCCAACCCGCGCCGTACCCCTCTCCGAGCGACCGTCTCTCAAAACATTCATCATTATGATTATCTTTTCCTAAGATTATAGCAGGATCTCCACTCAAGCCTCACGACAATTCAAAGCCCTGCCAAGAGAACAATATTTACTCCTGATAAACAACACTTTATGTCTTTACAAAATGGCTTTTCTGAAAATTACCATCTCTCGAAATCTTAGGCTACTCGGAGAGTAGCGTATTCTTTTCACGGCGCAAATGTAATAAAAATAACAAATAACAAGCAATCATAAGACTTTATTTGTTCACCAGTTTGTGGGATCCGACCTTGATTCTCCTTAAATCTTCGTTCTTATTCCTAGTGTATAGACATGGCAATAGAGACGAAATGATCTCGTATTTCCTACATCATCACGTCCCTCCTAAAAATCGAACATACATTTAAGAGAAAGGGGCGTGCCCTGTCTCACAAACAAATGGTACAAATTAAGCGTCAGATTGCTTGAGACGGAGCGTGCCCCGTCTCTACAACTGTGTGCGCCATTTTCCCATCTTTTAAGCTACTTCCCAAGTAGCAAGCCTCTTACCCCACTTTGGGTATCGGTTTACACACGCTCTCAAAACAATTCCGGTTCACTGTCGACAAACGTTCCAACGAGAAGCTCTTCAAATAGATCTGTGTTGTCTTAATAGACTTATGCCCCAACAACTCACTGATAACCTCGATCGATACATCTTGTTCCTTCAAGAACGAGGCGAATGAATGACGGATCGTATATGAGGTGACCGGAAGCGTAACGCCTGTCGATCTCGCCAACAACTTCAAGTCACGATTAAAGCGGGACAGGGTCCTGTTATATTCTTTGTAGGCCGCCTCACCGGTTCTCCTTCCACTCAAAAAAGGAAATAAATAAAGGGATTCCTTTGCCGTACAAGCGGACAACTCATCCAACAGCCACAACGCCCCGGAGGGAATCTCCAGCTGTATGAGAGACCCGCTCTTTTGTCGGTGATACTGCAATATCCCATCCCGGATATTCTCCCATTTCAAATGCGTGAGATCCACAAACGCTATCCCGCTGAACGCGAACATCAACCGAACGGTCAACTGTACACGCCGCAAGGACGGATCCCCCAACGGGGCGTTAAACATACGCTCCAGCATCTCTCGCGGCAACGCCTTCTTCCGCTTGCTTTCAACGCCCGTGAAGACATCTTTGAACAGGTTGGGTACAAAGGGAGCCTCGTTCGCCTCCACGGCTAAGTTATAAATGTGACGAATCCGACGCATATAGGTAGACACCGTATTCAACGAACGGCCCTTGTCCAACAACCATGACTGATAGCACAAAAGCCTGTTCCTATTAATATAGGTATAAGGAATCGCCTCCATACCGCAAAAGCACTTGAACGAGTTCAAGGCATCTTGATAACTCTTCGCCGTGGAATACCGTTTTTTCTCACGCAGACAAGCCATGTAGATGGACAGGCCCATAACAAAATCTTCTTCTTTTTCATATCTTCTCCTTAATAAAAAGGCCAAAAATACTACCTTTGTACACTATTAATTAAGTAAACCATATTTAGAGTAAAAACATTACCATGAAGGGATATTCGAGTATTCCACTTATGCTCATGCTATTCGCATGCCAAACTCCCAAAGAGAGTAGAGAGGAATTATCGCTTGCCGGTTGCTGGGAATTACGATTGATTCAACAGATGTCACCGAGCAAGTTCAATTACCGGGTACCACGGACACCAACCAAAAGGATACCCTAACAATGATAAGGAGGAGACAACTCATTTGTCTAGGCCCTTCCGCTATCAAGGTAAGGCTTGGTATCAGAAAGAGATCACGATTCCGGAGAACTGGGAAGGCAAGAGCATTTGGTTAATCTTGAGCGAACAAAACCGACCCAAATATGGGTAGATAGCATATATGTCGGTTCATCCGACCATATTTCCACCCCTCAAGAATACGATCTGTCCACATATCTCCGGGCTGGGAAGCATCACTTGACTATTCTAGTCGATAACGGTTTGAGCGTTCCGCCCCAATTATTGGACAATTCACACGCTTATACGGAATCCACGCAGACAAACTGGAACGGTATTATCGGAGACCTGAAATTGGAAGCCCGTCCACAATTCCATATCCGCCGGATACAAGTATATCCACATGCGGATCAAAAACGGTGGACGTAAAAATAAAAGCTTTCAAATCCATTCGAGCAAATGATCGTAGCCGCCGTTCAAATAGAGATGGAGGCTTTCAACACAGGCTTAGAGCACCATATCAAATTCAATAAGAATATCGTAGTTCAACAAGACGAGATCATATTCCAAATACCGATGGGTGATGACGCCTTGGAATGGAGCGAGTTCTCCCCTACCCTGTATCGCTTGACCGCGAACATCCAAGGAGAGAATATCCAAGATAGCCAAAGTACTACTTTCGGTTAAGAGATTTCAAAGCAGAAGGAACACAATTCAACATCAACGGATTGACCACCTTCCTTCATGGAAAACACGATGCTTGCGTATTTCCGCTTACAGGCCATGTACCGATGGATACCGCAGCATGGAGACGCTATTTCCGCATCGCCAAGGAATACGGTATCAATCATTGCCGTTTCCATTCATGGTGTCCTCCTAAAGCTTGTTTCGAGGCGGCCGATATCGAAGGTTTTACCTCCAACCGGAACTACCTTTCTGGGGAAAGATGGAAAAGGGCGATACCACTTTGATCCATTTCCTCACCAAAGAAGGATTACAAATACAGGAGGCTTACGGGAATCACGCCTCTTTCGTCATGATGGCGATCGGCAACGAGCTTTCCGGGGATCAAGAAGCGATGGTAGACATGATCGCCCGTTTCCGTAGTGAGGACGGACGGCATTTATACGCATCTGGATCGAATGACTATCTAGGCTTCAACGGCCCTGCGGCGGGTGACGATTACTTCACTACCTGTCGAGTCCCCGGCGCTAACGTATTCAGCAACCATACCCGGGGTTCCTTCTCTTTCGCAGATGCGGAGGATGGCGGTTATATCAACCATACCTATCCAAACTCGGTCATGAATTTCGAATCCGCTATCGAACAATGTTCATTGCCTATCATCGGACATGAGACCGGGCAATTCCAATGTTATCCGAATTATGAGGAAATCAAGAAATATACCGGGGCACTAAAACCTTGGAATCTGGAGATATTCCGCAAACGACTGGGCGAGTCCTGTATGGCCGGACAAGCGGATGATTTCTTCAAGGCTTCCGGTAAATGGATGGCGCAACTTTACCGGGCCGAGATGGAAATGGCGTTCCGTACTCCGGGAATGGCCGGCTTCAATTATTGGATTTACAGGATTATCCGGGACAGGGCACGGCGTTAGTCGGTATCTTGGACGCTTTTATGGATAATAAGGGCTTGATAACCGCCAAGGAATGGAAAGAGTCTTGCGATGATGTCATATTACTGGCTCTCCTACCTAAATTCTGTTACTCTGGGAATGAGGCGCTCAAAGGCTCCATCAAGGTAGCGAACTATACACCTACCACTTTAAAAGGGAAACATCTAACTTGGACCTTGACGAATAGTCAAGATCAAGTCATCGCCCAAAACAACATACCGCTGCAAATCAATCAAGGTACGTTGGCCGAGGTAGGCCCATTAAATATCGCTTTACCTGCCATTCAAGAGGCTGAGACCTATACTTTACGGCTGGCGATCGAGGGCACGGATTATCACAATCATTATCCGTTATGGATTTATCCGGAACATAATAACGTGCAAATCCCTACGGATATCAATGTTATTAAGAAATGGGATAAACAGGCCGAGAACTTATTGGCGAACGGGGCGAAAGTATTGTGGTTCCCGGATGCCAAGACTTACAAGAACGTGACGGTAGAAGGATTATTCCAGACAGATTACTGGAATTACCGGATGTTTAAGTCCATCTGCGAATGGGTAAAGAAACCGGTCTCTCCGGGTACCCTCGATTATTAATGAATCCCTCTCATCCGGTTTTCGCTCATTTCCCGACGGATTTCCATACAAACTGGCAATGGTTCACGATGATAAAGAATAGCCATCCGTTGAGACTGGACCAGCTTCCGGATAATTACAGGCCAATCGTACAGGTGATCGATAACGTGGAGCGTAATCATAAATTAGGGATGATCCAAGAATTCAATGTCGGCCTGGGCAAGTTATTAATCTGTATGACAGACTTGGAAACCCAACAAGAATACCCGGAAGCCCGCCAATTATACCGTAGCTTATTAAGTTATATGGATTCCTCCGAGTTCTCGCCTCAGATGACATTAACGCCCGCTCAATTGATTGAGTTATTCACGCATCAAGTCGGAGATTCGAAGATTAAGGAATTAGGGAATATCTCGTATGATGAGTAAGCGACCTCACTTTTGACGTATATTCACATAGAGACGCAGCGTGCTGCGTCTCTTTCCCTATAATATTCATAATCATCAAACAAGATAGTCTTTCGTAACGGAACGCTCGCAGGATAGTAACTCCTTGGGAGTACCACTAAACAAGATCTCACCCCCATTAGTCCGCCTCCGACCTATCTCGATCACATAGTCCGCCGCTTTCAAGACATCCAGATTATGTTCGATCAAGAAGACACTATTGCCTTGATCTACCATAGAATCGAATAAGAGATAATATGCCTGATATCTTTCACGTGCAAGCCATCCGTCGGCTCATCCAAGACAAAGACCTTGCTTTGGGTTCCTAGATAAGACGCCAGTTTCACCCGTTGCAACTCACCTCCCGATAATGGATAAGGCTTGGTTCAAATGCAAATACCCCAGACCAACCAGCATAAGCGGACGGAGTTTCTCCGCTATCACCGTTCCCGCAAAACGAAGGGAAGCCTTGCGGACTGTCAAGTCCATCACCTCGGCGATCGTAAGACCATCCACTGTATACCGCAAGGCTTCCGGGGAATAACGCAATCCTCCACAAGCCTCACAAACGGTCTCGATCGAATCCATAAAAGCCATATCAGACACGATCACGCCTTTTCCCCCACAAACCGGGCAACCGCCTTTTCCGTTAAACGTGAACATACTAAGCCCAGCCTTACTTTCCTTAGCGAAAAGTTTACGAATATCATCCGCAACTCCCAGATAAGTGGCCGGAGTGGAACGCAAGCTGATCCCGATATTCTTTTGGCTGATATAAATCACCTCCTCGGGGAAATCCCGGCGGAAGCATTCCATCAACGAGCTTTTCCCTGAACCGGCTACACCGGCGATCACCGCCAGTACTCCCATAGGAAGATCTACCGTCACGTCCTTCAAGTTATGAAGACGGGCATGCTTTTACCGTAAACCAACCGGACGGGATCCGAGGCTTTCCTTCAGAGGGTATTTTCTCCTAGCATACGGCCGGTCAAGGTATCGCTACGGAGTAAGCCCGCATAATCTCCCCTCGTACAAGATACGGCCGCCCTCCATACCCGAACCCGGCCCCATATCCACGATATGATCGGCGATCTGTATCATTTCCTTATGATGTTCCACCAGCAAGACCGTATTCCCATGATCCCGCAACTTTCGGACCGAGGCTTTCAATAAATGGATATCGTGGCTATGCAAGCCCACGCTCGGCTCATCCAACACATAAAGCATATCGGAAAGAGATGAGTTGATATATTTAGCGATCTTACAGCGTTGCGCCTCCCGCCGGAAAGGGTTTCCATGGAGCGATCCAGCGTCAAATACCCCAAACCGATCTCCAATAAGGCGGATAACCGGCCCCCGATCGCCTACTTCATGTCTTTCGCCAACGGGTCATCAATCTCCCGAAGCCAAGCGATTATCTCGGGGATCGCCATATGAGTTACTTCGGCTATATTTCTCCCGTTGATCCGGCAAGAAAGTACCTTATCGTTCAAGCGGGTCCCACCGCAATCCGGGCAGATTCCCATCGTAACCATCGGTTCCAAGACCTTTTGATGGATCTTCCCTTCCTCGGAATTGATGATGCTGCGATACATACGGGTTACCAAGCCCTCATATTTCGCCGTCTTCGGCCAGTCGGCAGGAGGATTCTTCAAACGGATTTGCGGGGGAATAAAGGAATAAGCGCAACCTCCGGCGTATAATCCCGGATCTTCTTATCCAGATCGAAAAGGCCGCTGCAAGCATAACGTATCCATCGCCATTGGCCGGGCTGGAAGGTGACGTAATGGATCACGTCCTCATCGTTCAGGCATTTATCAAAATCAACCAGCTTATGCACGTCCAGCTCACGAATCTCCCCCAATCCGTCACAACGGGTACAACGGCCTTGCGGATGATTAAAGGAGAATGTATCCGAATATCCGACAAAGGGTTTGCCCACCCGTGAGAACAAGAGACGGAGCAATGAATAGATATCCGTATAAGTCCCCACCGTAGAACGGGCGTTGGGAGCGGGCTTCCGCTGGTCTATCACGATAGCGACCGGCAGATTCCCGATCCGGTCTACATGCGGACGGCCATATTTGGGCAGGTATTGCTGCACGAAACTGGGGAACGTCTCATTCAACTCCCGACGTGAACTGGCGGCAATGGTATCCAATACCAACGACGATTTCCCGGAACCCGAGACCCCGGTGAATATAGTGATTTGCTTCTTCGAATATCCAGAGAGATATGTTTCAAGTTATTCTCATAAGCTCCCTCGATCTTGATATATTCTTGATTTGACATAACCAATGACTTTAATGAACGAATGACAAAGATACGATCTAATCCTGTCTTTTTAATAGATATAAAGCGTATCTTGTAACACTACCTTTTGAGAGAGGTTACCAAGTAGAGGAAAGAGGATAGCTATATATGGCGCTTTTTACTCAAAAGGCCGCTTTTATACACGATAGGTCATGAAAGCCTACGCAACTAGTCGTGTTAGGCAACGCCAATAGTCACGTTGGGCATCGAAAGCAGTCATGAATAGGGTTATGAACTGTCATGAATAGGCATCATAACCCTATCATTTCCCCCATCGTAACCCTATGAGATAGCCCAAACAACCCATAAGATATGAATTACGATGAACTAATTTCGCTAGAATGAAAGGCTGTTTTTGACATCTATCTATTTAACAAACGATTACTGATTTTTCTTGCGTATTTAGGAGCGAGCCGTACTTTTGTCCCGGAAAAATCGATTCTCCGGGACTTAACTTTACAATTTGTCAATTTGATTATTCTGTCGAAAGACACCATCTTATTAAGGCATTTAATTCGTCGCATGGAAAGGAGCCTTGAATTCCGGACGGAGCGTACAGGTATCTTCAATGGGAAATCCTGAGGGGCCTCTTGCGTCACTTCCCCGGTGGCTGCCCATTCAGCCCTCTTAGTAAGGTTACCTGAAAACCCGTACACTCCATCGAGTAAATCATATTCGGGTCATTGCCGCAATGCCCCAACAGATCGACAAAGACACGCCCCTCCCCACTTCACCGTCCACTATCAACGGTTCATGGCGTCCACGCTCATAAGCGGTAGCCAATATCTCCACATTCCGTACCGGACCACGCAAAGCGGGTATAAATCTCGTCCTTGAAATGTTTCCATCTTATAGGCAGACCTTTCAAAATAGGGTGCCCGGCGCACGATGCTCTAGGATCGTCTCATGCTGCAAGCCATGATAACCCGCATAACCGGGTGTATAATCGTATACATATTTGCCCTCTTTCCAATACAGGTAAGGACCGTCTTTCTCGTTTCGCCCCTCCCAAGCTCCCATGCCGATTATCTCGTTGTACGCTTTCCAACCGGCCATAGGTACCACGGAGGAATGGATAATCACGACCCCACCACCATCCGCTACATAGTTCTCGAAAGCTTTTTGACAGGCTCGGGCCAGACTTCACCTCCGTAATTAACAACAAAAGTTATATTTAGCGAAATCGGGCTTAAAGGTATTTATATCTCCTCCGAAATCCGGGTAAAGACGAAATCCACCTTTAAACATTCCACTGTTCTCTAAAATCTGCTTCATGGCCTCAAGCACCTCGCCAATAATGACTGCCATCTTGCCCGGCGATCATCATCGTTTTTATCACCTTTTCTGGGCGTAGAGGTTGAGGCTGATAAGGCGCAACAGATAAGCGCTATAAAATAGATATACTTTCTCATGGTTGTTGGGGTTTAATGTTTTACTCTCGGGGCTCCATTCGATACGGTCATAGCAACGGGTGGTTCGCAAATTATATCTCGCTCATCAACCGTAAACTTCCCATCCTTAAAATAATCGATATATAACTCGGAGATCCCGTCATTATTGCGATCCTCCACCGTAAGCGCATATTTATCCGTCACATAGATCTCATCCGATATATATTGGATCTCTTTCGTATAATTATCCACGATCACGTAATAAAACTTAAACAGGTCGAAAGTAGGGTAATGCCCATTATCCCGCCCGAAAAGCATGACCTCTTCCATAGCGGCATCATCATCCATATTCGCTAAAACGGATTGTTGAAACCAAAAGCCGTCTTTTTGCGCTTGCGGAGGAATCCGGTCCCAACCCTCTTGATGGGCTGTCACCCGGAATTGGGCATGGGCGCCCATACAAACGAAAAGTAGGAGAACCCAATAAATCCAATCGTCTTATCATGTCTATCATTTTAATTATTATTCATATTTATAAGGCAATAAAATGTAATGATATGTCTCTTATTGAT
>VOFB01001764.1_pt1 | contig 29861 bp, 46 predicted proteins | sample 5384141 | NCBI WGS metagenome assembly VOFB01 (sample SAMN12384721, study PRJNA508395) | human gut metagenome | isolation source: healthy gut A | host: Homo sapiens | reverse complement strand
CTTGCCCTCGATGTTGTCGCGCAGCGGGTTGAGTTTCATACGCACGCCCATGGCGCGCAGCTCCTGCGTGGGCTCGATAAACGTACGGCCCACGTAGCGGTTCTTGATAAGGCCCTCGCCAAAGGGAATACCGCTCTCGTGCGAATACCCCTCCGCGGGCGGCAGGCCGGAGTCGGGCACGCCGATGACCAGTCGGCCTCGACGGGCTCCTCGTGTGCCAGCTGACGACCCATGTCGTAACGGCAGGCATAGACGCTCTTGCCGTTCATGATGGAGTCGGGGCGGGCGAAGTAGACCTGCTCAAAGATGCAGTTGGCAGGCTCTTCGGCTGCAGGCACACCCTGCTCGGACACAAGGCCCTCGGCACTGATGCGCAAAAGATCTCGCCGGGACGGACGTCACGGACGTACTCGGCACCCACGATGTCGAGCGCGCACGTCTCGGAGGCAACGACCCAGCCGCCGGCGCGCGTGACATGGGTGGTGGCGTCGACCGTCGCGGCGCCGTCCTGCGACGGCAGCTGCGAAACGGATGCGGCATCGGCCTGGTCCAGACCCTCGTCCACCAGCTTGCCCAGCACGAGCGGGCGAATGCCGTGCGGATCGCGGAATGCGTAGAGCGCCTGCTCGTTGATGAGCGTCATGGCGTAGCCGCCGCGCACGAGCTCCATGGTCTTACGAATGCCCTCGCGCAGATGACCCGTACGCTGGGTAAAGTAGCCGATAAGCTTGGTCGCGACCTCGGAATCCGAATTGGAGAGGAACGGCACGCCCAGCTCGATCAGCTGGCGGCGCAGCTCGTCGGTGTTGACGAGGGTACCGTTGTGCGCAAGCGCGATAATGACGCTATTGATGGTAGAGAGGTGCGGCTGCGAGGCCTCCCAGCTCTTGGCGCGGCGGTGCCATAGCGCACGTGGCCCACGGCCAGCTGGCCGGAGAGCGTCGACAAGTCGGCGTTGGAGAACACGCGATCGAGCAGTCCCAGGTCTTTGCGAACCATAACCGTGCCGCCATCACCCACGGCGATTCCCGCCGATTCTTCGGCCGCGATGCTGCAGTGCGCGCAGACCAAAAAGTACGTCAGTCGAGCCACGTCGCGATCGGGCGCCCAGACACCAAAAACATGCCGCATTCCTCATGCAGCTGGTCGGAGTCCGGATCATACGTCGACATGGTCTTCACCTGTCCCGCGGCACGCTTCGGCCGCGCGGATGGTTTCTTGAGACATGGCATCCCCTCAGAGCCTCGTTATTTGGCGTTACCTGCCCTATTATACGCACGGCAAGACAAGCACTCCCGCGCATGAGCAGCGCTTTTAAAAGCCCACCGAGCTTATAATCCGTTTTGCAGCCAAACATTTTATTGGGTAACCGCCTCGGGGCCGACGATCCCGCATGCTTCCGTCGCGACGCGTCTCGTCCACCGCTAGGGCTTACATTGCTGCAATTGGGTCGTTTGGCCTGTCTTTTTAGCAGGTCGGCGGCGTATCCTTGTACCTACAGCAAAACGAGAAAGGTTATGTATGGATCGAAACGAACTCGACCCCAGCGTCCCCAGCGCCACGGAGGTCAAGAAGATCCCCTCATCATTAAGGTGTACGCCGTCCTATGCATCCTGTCCGGCGTGGGCACGCTCCGTCGGTCGGCGCCTTTATGTGGCAGGTCATCACCGCGCTCATCAACGGCAACGCCGCCGCCAAGCTCGGCGACAACACGCTCGTCGCGGTCGGACTGATTGTCGCCGGCATCATGCTCTCGGCTGCCAGTGCCGTCATCTTGATCATCTTTGGCCTTGACCTCATCAAGAACCAGCGCCGCAATGCCGCCCGTCTGTCCTATATCCTTATCGCATTGACCGTCGTCGAGCTTTTTGGTTGACGTGATGCTCCGGGCATCGGGCCTTTCTTGCTGCGCCCCGCCATCCAGCTCGGCATCCTCGTCGCACTTTCGACCACCGTCGACCCCACGCTGCGCCAGGAGCGCGAGCTGCAACGCCGCCTGCAGGAAATGCTCGATCGCGACGCCGCCGCCGAGGGCATGCTCGGGCGCGATGAAACCGGCGAAGGCTACATCAAGCTCAACTACTTCAACCTGTTCTGGGTATTCTTTGTCTGCTGCATACTCGGCCTGATCGCCGAGGACATCTGGCACATGACGGTCGACGACCCCGGCGTCTACCAGAACCGCGCCGGCATGCTGTTTGGCCCCTTCAGCCCCATCTATGGATTTGGCGCCGTACTCATGACCATGGTGCTCAACCGCTTCTACAAAAAGAACCCCATCATTATCTTTTTGGTGAGCGCGCTGCTCGGCGCGAGCTTTGAAGTGTTCGTGGGCTGGTTTATGCAGACCTCGTTTGGAGTGGTCTCGTGGAACTACTCGCACATGAAGCTGTTCGGCATGCCCGACCCGCTCGCCGTCCTTACGGGCGGACGCACCTGCACGGGCTTTGCCTGCCTGTGGGGCCTGGGCGGACTCATCTGGATCAAGCTGCTGCTGCCGAGGCTGCTCAAGCTCATCAACATGATTCCGTGGAAGAGTCGCTACTCGGCTACTGTCATCTTCACCATCATTATGCTGGTCGATGGCGTTATGACGCTGCAGTCGCTCGATTATTGGTATCAGCGTCAACGGCACGGAACCGGATATTCCCGTTGCGCAGTTCTACGGCAAGTACTTCGATAATGACTTTATGGAGAATCGCTTCCAGAGCATGACCATGAGCCCCAAGGATGCGACGCGCGTGTAAGCGCCAACCGCGTCAAAACGCAAAATGCCCGCCGGTATCACACGTACCGGCGGGCATTTTATAAACGAGTCTTCTATCGACGCAAGCCTCTACGCCTCGCGCTCGACCTCACTTACGCATTCGTTCTTGATGGTGCCAACGAGCGCCTGCAGCGCATCGACCACGTGCGGGCGAATGTCCCCGCCGATGAGCACGAGCATGATGTCGTCACCTACGGCAAGCTCGCCGCTTGCCAGCCACACGCGCACATAGCCGATACCCGGCATCGCGCTCGTGGCCTCGATAGCAGCCTGCACCTTCTGAGCATCGAAGCCGAACACCATGCCGCCCACCTTGTGGCCCGGCGCCACGCCATCGGTCTCGACACCGCGCGCCTCGGCCTTGGGCGTCGCGCGCACCACACCGTTATGTGTCAGATACATACCGCACGCAGGTGCCGACGAATCGGCCTTGGCCTCGCGCAGCCAAGCATCAACCGAAGGCATCGTTTTGCCATTCTCGAGCATCATTTCCCCTTTCACCGTCATTGAGTAGCCCATTATCTATTCCTCGACCGGCGTGAGCACCATGACGGCACGTGTGTTGCTCAGCGATAACGAACGACAGGTCACAAGCGTTACGACCTTGGTTGCCGAGGCGGCGCGATCGCCCGCATCACTCGTCACGGCAGAAGCCCCGTCGAGCATCTCGGACAGGTAGTTCTTGAGCCCGTCGTCACCCTCAAAATTGGGCGTGCGCGCCTTGGAGTACGTATCCTCAACGACCTTGGTCGCCAGCGGACGCAGCTTATACGTTGCATCGCGCGTGATGTAATACACGTACTCGATGCTATCGAACGTTGCCTGATCAGTGGTGTCCGAAATCACGTTGAACATCGACCCGTCATTCATGTGGTGGCCGTAGATCGTGGTCTGCTGGTCAACCATTCCCGGCGCGGTGTCGTCGCTATCCAAGAAGATGGCACCGGACGCGTTGGCCGTACCGTCAAACAGCGTGTTGAGGTATTTGGAGTTGTTGTTGGTCTGCACGACGGGATAGTTGATGTTGGTGCCGGGCGCGTAAATCCAACCCACAACCTCGGGATTCGTCTGGGCAAGTGCATCAAAGTCGATAATCTGCACGCCGCTGGCGTCCTTGTCGCTCACATATTGTTTTTCGATCTTTTGATACGACTCGCTCGCCTGCTTGTAGCCAATCTGGGCGTTGATAAAGATGGCGGCAGCGGCGACAATCAGACCGATGCCCACGATGATGAGCAAGATGGGAATGATGGAGCGGCGCTTCTTACGCGGCGGCTCGGTGTAGCTGGACGGCGCGGCATGCGATGAAGACCGGGACGGCTTCTTAGCTGCGCTATAAGACGAGGGACGATACGCCGCCGGCGTGTCCTGGCGGCGGTGCGTCGCCGGCGTCACAGGACGCGCCGCTCGCGGCTGCTGAGGAGAGGATGTCCGACCCTGCTGCGCCGCATGGGCGGCACCCGGCTTCGACGGATCGGGGATCTGAGAAGCCTTGAATCGTTTTCCCTGATAGTCGGACATGGCTCTCCTTATACTGCGGCGAAACGGCAGAACGCCTAGGCGTCGGCCATCTCCTGCTTCATCTTCTCGATAACCTTACGGTATTCGGGGTCGCAAGCGCCCAGAATCTGCGTGGCATAGATGGCGGCGTTCTTGGCGCCGTTGATGGCAACGCAGGCCACGGGCACGCCCGAAGGCATCTGCACCATCGACAGCAGCGAATCCATACCGCCCAAGTCACTCGTCTTCATAGGCACACCGATAACCGGCAGCGGCGTAAAGGCAGCCACGACACCGCCCAGGTGAGCAGCCTTGCCGGCGGCGGCGATAATCACTTTGATACCGCGATCGGCGGCAGTCGAGGCCCACTCGTGGACCTTCGCCGGCGTGCGGTGTGCGCTCGCAATGACGAGCTCATAGGGCACACCGAGTGCCTCGAGCTCGGCGGTGCAGCCTTCCATAACGCCCAGATCGGACTTGGAGCCCATGATGATCCCGACAACCGGCTTTTGATCTGCCATAAACAAAGACCTCCTGTTGAGAGCGGTGACGCGGCGGATCCGCGACCCTTAACTACTGAGAGTAGTATAGCTGCTCCCGTCCCTGCGGTCTTTGTGGCGCTTCGCGGGCGGGCCAAAGGCTTTATCTGAACGACTTTGCGAAGCAACCGGAGTGAAGATAAAGCCCCGCCTGCCCGCGAAGCGCCCTGCGACCTACCGGGGATTGCTATGACGTACGTTGGCTGATGAATTGGAAGGAAAGGTCAACGGAGGCTGAAGGCAATTGGTTCAGCGAAAAACCCTGACGAATCTAATTCGTCAGGGCCCCACCAACGCTCACTCGTCGTTCATCGTTAAAGCTAGATATTCTCTTCCGCCCATTTCTCGAAATCGAGTTCTCGTCTCTGAGCAGTTCGGTAGACTTCCATGTCTTCGCGAGCGCCTACCACTACGATGGCCATCTTTTCTTTAATTCTGATGAGGCGGTACACGATTCGAATGCCACTTCCCTGAGCTTGATCTTCATAAAGCCAGTCAAATCCGTACCTGCCTTGTTTCCAAGAGGCTTGCCGAATCCACCTTCGTTCTGCGGCAATGGGTTCGTTCTGATTTTTCTATAGCCTTAAGGACGATCTTTCGTTGGGAGCCGTCCAGACGCTTAATATCCTTGAGAGCATCCGGGTAGAAAGCGACTTCGTACCCACTCATTCAAACTCGACCTCATCCATCTGATCGAGTTCGTCCCGGCTCACACCCAGCTCTTCCATAACATCAGACAGGGAAACAAGCGCATCGTCACTTGCCACAGCCATTCTTTAAGCGCCAACGTTAACAAGGTGAGGTCCTCCTCCGCTTGCTTCGCTTCCCTATATTCATCGGGTGTAACAATCACAAACGCTGGCTTGTTGTGTTTGAGAACCACAACAGGATTGTCGTCCCCAACCTTCGAAAATGCAGCCGAGCCCTTACCGTGGCTGAAATCGCTAATTGGAACAAGGTTGTCGAGCATCTGCAAAGCAGGCATACATACCTCCTAAAAATGAATTCTTTTTCGAATTCATTTTATCATTCTTTTTTGCTATATTGTACCGCGCAACCGAAACAACCTTTTTAGAATACGAATCCGAGCTTAGAATGACTGTTGGCCCTCGCACCGCCCTTGCCTCTTTTATTACGTCAAGTGGTATACAGCGAAGCAAAATGGCGATCTAAAGTGCGCGGCACTCGCCTCGCATCGCTACAAAAAAAACTGCTCCCCACCCACTCGGGCAAGGAGCAAGCCTCATTTTTAATCAGACTGAGAACCACGAATGCAGAAACACAGGCGACTTCAGTCCCTTATCGCCGAGAGACGTTATTGTGCAGCCATTTCTTTAAGCTTCTCAGCCATCAACAAACACACGTCTTCCGATTGCGGGTACACGCCAAAATGATCGAAGAAACCATGGTCACATCCGGCATATTCGATGACCTCGACATCGATTCCTGAAGACCGTAATTTTGTAGCCCATTTTTCATCGGGGATACGAAGCGGATCGTATTCGGATGTCACGATAGTCACCGGGGAAATCAGTGCAGTCCTCAAGCATTAGCGCAGAAATCAACGGGTCATGAGGAGACATTTTTCCGTGTGCACAAAGTTCGACCATCGGGCCGTCCGAATCGCGAAGATGGTCGATGCGAAAAACGCGCAACGTCCTCTTGATCGGCTATCGCAGGAAAATCCTCATATCCCTCGCCCTGTTCGCCCGCAAGGTCGACTTCAGGATAGATTTCGAAGGCATGGGCTACAGCTCCAGCACCCCTGAGCTGAACACACGCATTAGTAAGGCTTCCTCCTGCGGGTCGCCGGCGACCATTATTTTATGAGGATTGATTCCGAGATCCCCGGCATGCTCGCACACATAATCAAGAGCAAGAACGCAATCCTCGATCTGCCCGGGAAATGCCGTCTCCGGCGCCAAGCGGTATTCTGGATAAACCACCACTGCACCAGACTTTTCGGCGATGAACTCGAGCTGATGTTCAAATTGCAGAACATTCCCCGCCATAAACGCGCCGCCATGCAGGTAAACAAGCGCTGGACTTGCCTTCTTATGATTTGGTGGCGTCCAGACGAATAAATCAATATAGCGATCGGCCGCCTCCATGAGGATCTCATCGCGCTGAACCTCACCATCGAGTAGGCGGTATGTCGGCTTATCCGGGCGATGGCGCATTCCAATAAGGCTCGTCCAGCTCGGAGACATGCTAACATTCCGCATCTTCTTGCGAGATACCTCGAGAATTCGTGGGTCAAGCACATGCTCTCTTTCATCATCAGGAACCGGACGAATTTGAACCTCGAGCCCCCTCTTCTCGGTTATAAACGAGCGACCGGAGATGGCGCCAATCAACGCCTCGTCGTATTGTCTGCCCATCTTAAATCCCCTCTCGGCGATAACGCCAAATCGATATTTCCATAACTTTTGAGATAACGGCTTATGATGTCCTCAGTTGTCGTATATCTATGTACTAAAGAAACTGAAGACCAAGGGGTCCACCATGCCTGCAGCAAAAGACGAGCTCACTCAGCCAGAGCTTCTCTATCAGACCGTTGAAAACGATATCCTCAAGAAAATAGTTTCTGGCGAACTCCCCGGCGGCAGTCAGATTCCCACCGAAACCGAGCTTTGCAAGCAATACAAAGTAAGCAGGATCACCGTAAGACGCGCCGTACAGAATCTCATTGACCAAAACTTGCTCTACCGCCTGCGAGGCAAGGGAACATTCGTAAACCCATCGAAGCTCACCCTGAAACGAGGAACAAGCACCATTTTCAATTTGAGCTCCGACCCCCAATACGGCGATAAAACAACCAAGTCCATCCTGAAACAGGCTTGATCAAGGCTGATGCCCACATTGCACGGGAGCTCAAAATTGACAACGGAACCGTAGTGCAACGAGTTGCGCGCTTGGTTTATATCGAAAATGCCCCCTGCGCCATCGACACCGTTTATGCAACGCAGGGCACTCTGCCCGACTACTGGAACTTCTCACAGACAATGCCAGTCTTTTCGACCTGATCGCCAACCATTACAGCATCGCAAACGGTATTGAGAAGCTCAAAATCACCGCAGGAATAGCGGGGCTCCAAGAAGCAAACCTTCTCGGTTATATCGTTGGAGCCCCCGTGAGCGTTGTCGAGCACGTCACATATGCCTGCGATGAAATGCCGCTCCACTATTCAAAAACCGTTTGGCGAGCAGACGCATCGTCCTTCGAGTTCAGCATCTCAAAAGATGGACGCCTTCTCTAGCCCAAAATCCCCAGGACGCCGAGCACAATACCCGCAGCGAGAATGCCCACAATCTGCCAAATAATTTTGACCTGTTTCTTATTGCAAAGACACATGATCCCGAACGCGGAGAGCGGCAAAAGAGCCGGGAATATCCCATCGAGCGTTTCCTGCAACTTAAACGCGGTGTCGCCGAAGTTAAGAGCGAGCGGAGTGGTAACTGCAACGGTGGTCGCCACCATTCCACCAACTACCATTAGTCCCACAATCGCCAGGCCGGACGTAACTTTGTGCATTACATCAGAATCGTTCAGCTTCGAAATCATGCCACTGCCAAGCGAATAACCATACTGAAGCCCAAACCAGCGGATCAGGATCGTTGGGACATTATAAAGAAGCAGAAACAGGATTGGGCCGAGCAGACTGCCCGAAAGGCAAAGTCCTGTCACAACGCCCGTCGCAATCATGCGAAGCGTACTGGCAATCAGTGAATCTCCAATACCGGAAAGCGGAGCCATAAGCGATGCTTTCATGGCGTTAATTGAGGCGGTGTCAAAGTCCTGATTGTTGGCGTTCTCCTCCTCCATGGAGGCCACAATGCCGGCGACCAGAGGATTAAACGTAACTTGAATATTGTAGAACTCAAGATGACGCTTATATGCCTCGATCCGGTCTTCAGGCTTATCGTATAACCGCTTGATTACCGGAATCATGTCGTAGCAGAAACCAACGTTCATTTGTCGGTCAAAGCTCCACATGATGTTGAGTGGAAAGCTACGCCAAAATAACGCCTTTAAGTCTTTCTTGGTTATTCTCTTATCGGTCGATTTATTTGACTCCGGCGAGAGCTCAAGAACATCATTAGAATTCGTTGTCATCGTCAACCTCCTTAGCGACCGCCGCACTGGCAGGCATAAAATGTGAGCCATATTGAGAATCCCAATCAGGATCAGCGAAAACGCCACGATACCGATCGTCGGAATGTTTAGATAGGCACTCAGCAAGAAGCCTCCAAAGAATAGGAAGCTCCAGCTCCTTGGTGGACAGGATTGACATAAGCTGCGCAAATCCAAGCGCGGGCAGAATACCCGTTGCGATCGTAAGCCCATTCGTAAGCCAATCAGGAATGGCGTCAATCAGTGCCTGAACAGCATCATTTCCAACGTAAAAAGCCACGCCGCAAATCAAGCCAAGCGCAATGATGTAGAGAATTCCATTGGTCCACATAGCGGCTGCAATCGTTTTGGGGTCGTCTTTTTCGGCGCCACGATCAGCCCAGACAGCCATAGGAGGCGTAACAACGCTATACATAAGGCTGTCAAACATGCCGGCAAGCACCGCAGTGGGCATAGCAATAGTCAGAGCGGTCTCGGTACCCGCACCCATAGTAATCGCAAAGGCTGTTCCCAAAACTGAACCAACAATTACGTTGGGCGGCACGGCAGCACCAACCTGCCAGACCCCCATGAACGCGAGTTCGAGCTGGAAACCAACAATAACGCCAGTCGGAATATCACCCAAAAAAATACCGACAATCGCTCCGAGGACAATCGGCCGCTCGACCATCGCAGTACCGAGTAAATAATCCGATTGACCTATCGCAGCGGCAAGACCAACCAGAAAAGCTTGAAGCAGCATATTTCTCCCTCTTCCTACAAATCAAAACTTGTTACGATGCGTTTTCTCGCTAGCAACCTGCCTTACCTCGAACTCGATTCCATCAGCCATGGCTTTCTTAATTTCATTAATATCGGATTGGGAAAGGCGCACAGCAGGGCCAAGCTCCTTTACGCTATCCCCCAACGGTCGAGCGCCGCCTAAATTCACAGACGTTATTTTGGACACGCACGCGCAACTTCACAGGCGTCATGTACATTTCCCGCAACAACAATTAGCTCGTATTTATCCACCGCGCTTCCGTTAAGGGCCACGATGGAATCTTCTACACTTTTGACAACCAATTTGGCATCAGCGGGTTTTGCAATTCGCAGCGCTTGAATTCGCTCTTTGCTTGCGGCGTACTCATCTGAAACCACAAGAATAGCGTTTGCTTCAAGCGTTGGATACCAAGAGAACACGGTCTGCCCATGCACTAACCGGCTATCGACGCGACACAGTTTAATCATTTTGCCCCTTTCTCGACTTGAACACAGACAATCATCCTGACTGCTAATGGCATATTACGTCATATGACGTAATATGCCATTACATAATATCTTGAACGGTTGAATATCACCGCTAAATGGTATTTATCTCTAAAAACAGGAGGTGCAATCCGTCTAGACACAGTGCGTCGGGGCAAGAGGGGCCGAGTTTCCTCCTGAGCGACTCTGCTTGCAGCCGGAGCGAAGGGGGAAATTCGGCCCCCTCCGCCCCCGGCCGGCCGGTCAACTACACCGTGTACTGCGGCAGGTCCTGCAGGGCGATGACATCCATGCCCATGTCGTTGGCTGCCGTGACCCTGCTGGTCCTCGCGCACGGCCTCGATGGCACTCACGTACGTGTTGGCGGCAGACATCGCCGTCACGCAGGTCACGCCGCGGCGCACCGCCTCGGTACGCAACAGATAGCCGTCGCCACGCGAACCCGGGCCGTACGGCGTGTTGATGATTACCGCGATCTTGCCATCGGCGATGAGGTCGCCGATGTTGGGACGCTCGCCGTCGTGCGGGCCGCTAATCTTCTCCACGACCTCGCACGTCACGTTGCCTCCACGCAGCACGCGCGCCGTGCCCTCGGTGGAGCAGATATCAAAGCCCAGGTAGCGCAGGATACGGGCGACCGAAAGGATGTGGCGCTTGTCGCGGTCGCACACGCTGATGAATACCTTGCCGGCGCTCGGGTCGGGCAGCTTGTAGTCAATCGCCAGCTGCGTCTTGGCGTATGCCTCGGGATAGCTCTTAGCGATACCCATGACCTCGCCCGTCGACTTCATCTCGGGCCCCAGGATAACGTCAGCGCCCGGGAAACGACCCCAGGGCATAACGGCTTCCTTCATGCAGAACCAGTCCAGCTGGCGCTCGTCGCTCGGCAGGCCCAGGCTCGCGATGGAATCGCCTGCCATGATACGCGCCGCGCACTTGGCCAGCGGCACGCCGGTGGCCTTTGGAGATAAACGGCACGGTGCGGCTCGCGCGCGGGTTTGCCTCGATCACGTAGACGGTCTCGCCCTTGATGGCATACTGCACATTGACCAGGCCGCGTACGCCCAGCGCCATCGCGATGCGGCGCGTGGTCTCGCGCAAGCTTTGCCTGCAGGCTCTCGCTAAAGCTGAACGGCGGGATGCAGGTCGCAGAGTCGCCGGAGTGAATACCGGCCTCCTCGATATGCTCCAGAATGCCGCCGATGTAGACCTCTTCGCCATCGCACAGGGCGTCGACATCGGACTCGATCGCACCCTCCAGGAAGCGGTCCAGATACACCGGGTAGTCGGGGCTAATGCGCGCGGCCTCGGCCATGTAATCGCGCAGATGCTCGGCATCGTAGGCGATCATCATGCCGCGGCCGCCCAGCACGTAGCTCGGACGCACCAGCAGCGGGTAGCCGATATGCGCGGCCACGGCCTCGGCCTCCTCAAACGAGGTTGCCTGGCCCGCCGGCGGGTACATGATGCCCAGCTTGTCGAGCAGAGCAGCGAAGCGCTCGCGGTCCTCGGCAAAGTCGATGGCATCGGGCTTGGTGCCCATGATGCTGACGCCACTCTCCTCGAGCATGCGCGCCAGCTTAAGCGGGGTCTGGCCGCCGAGCGTCACCACGACGCCATCGGGGCGCTCAACGTCGATAACGTCCATGACGTCTTCGTAGGTGAGCGGCTCAAAATACAGGCGGTCTGACGTGTCGTAGTCGGTCGAAACGGTCTCAGGGATTGCAGTTGACCATGATGGTCTCGAAGCCGCGGGCCGCCAGCGCGTAGCTCGCGTGCACGCAGCAGTAATCGAACTCGATACCCTGGCCAATGCGGTTGGGGCCGGCGCCCAGGATCATCGCCTTGGGCTTGCTCGCCGGCGTGGTCTCGTCGGGAGCTACGCACTTCTTGGCATCCGGGCTCGTGCGGTAGATGTTCTCGTACGTCTTGTAGTGGTACTCCGTGGCGCTCGAGAACTCAGCAGCGCAGGTATCGACCGTCTTCATGCTGGGAACCACGCCAAGGCCCTTGCGATAGGCGCGCACGAAGCGCTCGTCCGAGCCGGTCAGCGCGGCGATCTCGGCATCGCTCGTGCCGTACTGCTTGAGCAGGCGCATCGCGTCGGCATCAATGTCCTCCACACGCAGGCCGCGGATGCTCTCCGGACCTGCACCATGTCGTTGATACGGTTGAGGTACCACGGATCGATGCCGCAGATGGCATGGATGCGAGCGATGTCCCAGCCACGGCGCAGGGCCTCGACCACAAAGAAGATGCGGTGCTCGGTCGGCGTGGCCACGGCTTGAGCGAGCTCGTCGTCGCTCAGCTTATCGGCACCCTCCTTGCCACCGGCGCAGATACCCTGGTGACCGTCCTCCAGCGAGCGCATCGCCTTGCCGAACGCTTCCTCAAATGTGCGGCCGATCGCCATAATCTCGCCCACGGCCTTCATACGCGTGGACAAGCGTGGTGTCGGTACCCTTGAATTTCTCGAATGCGAAGCGCGGCACCTTGACCACGCAATAGTCGATAGAGGGCTCAAAGCAGGCGGGCGTTGCCTTGGTAATGTCGTTCACGATCTCGTCCAAGGTGTAGCCCACGGCCAGGCGCGCAGCAGCTTTCGGCAATGGGGAAACCCGTGGCCTTGGAGGCCAGCGCGGACGAACGGCTCACGCGCGGGTTCATCTCGATGACGATCAGGCGGCCGGTCTGGGGGTTCACGGCAAACTGCACGTTGGAGCCGCCGGTCTCGACGCCGATTTTCTCCAGAATCGCGAGCGAGGCCACGCGCATGCGCTGATATTCCAGGTCGGAAAGCGTTTGCGCAGGCGCCACCGTAATAGAGTCGCCGGTGTGGACGCCCATGGCGTCAACGTTTTCGATGGAGCACACGATGATGCCGTTGCCGGCCGTGGTCACGCATGACCTCCATCTCGTACTCTTTCCAGCCCTCGATGGACTCCTCGACCAGCACCTCGTGGGCGGCGAGAGCTCAGGCCCTGGCTCACGATGGGACGAGCTCCTCGTGGGTGTGAGCGATGCCGCCGCCGGCGCCGCCGAGGGTGAAAAGCCGGGCGCAGTACGCAGGGATAGCCCACGCGCTCGGCGATGGCCTCGGCGTCGGCCACGCTGTAGGCATAGCCCGAGCGCGCGACCTCCAGGCCAATCTCGGCCATGGCCTCGTTAAAGAGCTTGCGGTCCTCGCCGCGCTCGATGGCGGCCAGGTCGCAGCCGATCATCTCGACGCCGTAGCTTGTCGAGCGTACCGTCTTTTCGCCAGCTCGACGGCGGCGTTCAGACCGGTCTGGCCGCCCAGCGTGGGCAGCAGCGCGTCCGGGCGCTCTTTCTTGATCACGCGCTCGATAAACTCGGCGGTAATGGGCTCAACATAGGTGCGGTCGGCAAGACCGGGTCGGTCATGATGGTCGCCGGGTTGGAGTTGACCGAGGATGACCTCAAAGCCATCCTCCTTGAGCACCTTGCAGGCCTGGGCGCCGGGTAGTCGAACTCGCAGGCGGCCAATAACAATGGGGCCCGAACCGATAACGAGGATGCGCTTGATGTCAGTACGTTTCGGCATGTTAGTTCTCCTCGGTCTCAGCGGTCTCGGACTCAGCAAAGTTCCAGCCGGCAAGGCGGTCCTTCGCGGTATCGATGTCCAGTAGTTCTCCTCGCCGTCCATGAGTCGCGTAAAGGCGGTAAAGAGATAGTGGGCATCGGTGGGGCCAGGCGAAGCCTCGGGGTGGTACTGGACCGAAGCACGGGGCGTCGAGCAGCTGGATACCCTCGGCGGTGCCGTCGTTGAGGTTCACATGCGTCAGGCGAATGCGGCCAAAGCGCTCGTTCATCACGACCGGCGCGATTCCGCGGCGCACCCAGCGCAGATCTCCATCGGCCGCATGCTCGGTCTCGCCGCCGGAAAGCTCGGGGACAAGCTTGCCCAAGCTGGGGAACAGCAGGCCAAAGCCATGGTTTTGCGCGGTGATCTCCACACGGCGGCTTACCGGTTCATAACCGGCTGGTTGCCACCGCGGTGACCGAACTTAAGCTTTTCCATCTGGGCGCCGCAGGCCAGGCTGATCATCTGGTGACCAAGACAAATACCAAAGACCGGCACCTTGCCGATCAGCTGCTGCACCTGCTCGTAGGTCTCCACCACGGCGTCGGGGTCGCCGGGGCCATTGGACAAAAAGACACCGTCGGGATTCATGTCGAGCACCTCACTCGCGGGCGTATCCCACGGCACGACGGTAAGGTCGCAGCCGGCGCGGACCAGCCCTCCAGAATGCCGCGCTTCACACCGCAGTCGTAGGCGACCACTTTGTGACGGGCAGGAGCGGCAGCCGTAAGCGCAAAGTCATGCGTGGCAGGCAGGTCGGCGGCCACAAACTCGTGAGTACGGGGCAACTTACGGTCTTGACCAGGTTCTCGCCTACCAGCGTGGGCGCAGCGGCCAGACGCTCGACAAGCTCGTCGACGTCGAAGACCTCGGTCGAGATAATGCCCATCTTGGAACCATTGTCGCGCAGATGGCGCACTAGAGCGCGGGTGTCGATACCCTCGATAGCGACGATGCCGTGAGCGCGCAGGTACTCCGGCACGCTGACGGCCGAGCGCCAGTTAGAAGGCGTGGCGCACATGTCGCGAACGATCATGCCGCGCATAGCCGGAGCGCTCGCAGGGCGCACGGCGTCGCCGGGGAAGGCCGACTGGACGTCGGTCTCGTCGATACCGTAATTGCCGATCTGCGGATAGGTCATGGTTACGATTTGGCCGGCATAACTCGGGTCGGTCATGACCTCAAAGTAGCCCTCGAGCGAGGTGTTGAAGCAGACTTCGCCGGTCGCGGTGCCCTCGGCGCCGCATGCACGTCCATAAAAAATGGTCCCATCCTCAAGATACAGGATGCAGGGACCACAGGTGCCCTTGCTGGTTTTGGCCAGCATACGCTGGCAAAGCTCGCTGGGCGCGAAGGTGCGGGCGGCAGCGCCCGCGGTATGGTTGTTCGCCATAGTTCTCCTTCCCGGTCTCACAGGACCGGCTTAAAGAGTGTGTAGTTAGGCCTCGCGGTATTGTAACCGTAAGCATGCCTCATGGCGTTAATTTCATCGAAATGTTTACGAAATGATAATTATGACTTTCTATGCATAATGATTTTTTAATCCCGTCCCAGAAAAATCATCCCGCGGGGCTTGTGGCTCACGCGGGATGATGGCCTTTACTTACTTTTCTTGTCCTGCTCCAGCAGTTCGGACGGTGTGCGATCGGGCTTGCCGCCGCGGAAAATCTCGCGGCCATGCAGACGATGCTCCGGTCACGCTCGGCCTTTTCCTCGTCAATCTTGGTCTGGCTCACCACCGGGTCCTCAATCAACGACGACACCGAGTTCACCTGCTTCTGAATGCGCTCGGCGATGGTGTCATCCATACTCACGATGCGCATCTTCCAGTCGATACTCGTGGCGTTGGATGAGCTCTTGGTCCACACGAACGTCAAAATGGCGCTCTGGTGGCCCCGCGCGGGGAACATGCCAAAGAAGAAATCATGCTGGATATTGCTGTCCTCATCGATATAGGCGTGCACGTTGTACACTACGCGGTCAATCTTATCGTTGAGCAGCGCGTTGGTCGCAAGCGCCGCGGCCTGGATCTGCCCGTTGGACAGCAGCTCGAGCTCGTTGGCAGACGATGTGTCCAACACCGTCACCTCGACCGTGCCCGTGCGTTCATCGGCTTCATCGACGGTGAAGTCGAGCGGGAACTGCGTAAAGCCGTTGCCCCATTCAAGTCCACCCTTGAGCGCGGTCGAAACGGTATCGACCGAAACGCTCTCGGACAGGTTGGCAGTGTTCAGACGACGCATCACGCCGTAGCCAACCTGCATGCCCACGATCAGCACCAAAATACCGATGACCACGGCCATCGCGGTCTTCGTAATGGTATGGCTCACCTGCGAGCCCGAAGGATCGTCCTCGGACAGCGGGTCGATATGTTTTGCCTGGCTCGCGCGGTCCTCGCTGCGCAGCTGCGCTAGCGCCGCTTTGTCACCGCGCTTGGCCGCAGCCTCCTTCTCACGCATGCGCTCGGTACGCTTTTTGGCAAGCGTAGGATCCAAGACGCCGGATGCATCGATTTCGGAGAATAACTCCGTCACTTCTTCCGGAGTCAAAGGGTTCTTGTCAGCCATAAACTTCCTGTCATATCAATCAGTCGAGCTCGTGCGCACGCGCACCTTCGAACTGCATTCGATAGTAACGGGCATAGGTGCCGCCACGGGCGAGAAGCTGTTCATGCGTGCCACGTTCCACAACGCGACCATGCTCAACGGTCGCAATCTCATCGGCATGCTTAATGGTCGAAAGACGGTGGGCGATGATAATCGTGGTGCGGCCGCGTGCCAGCTCTTCGAGCGACTCCTGCACCGCCTCCTCGCTCTCGTTATCCAAAGCGCTCGTCGCCTCGTCCAGAATCAGGATCTTGGGGTTCTTGAGAAACACGCGCGCGATGGCAACACGCTGCTTCTGTCCGCCCGAAAGACGGCTGCCGCGCTCGCCCACGACCGTGTTATAGCCCTGTGGAAGCGACTCGATAAAGGCATCGATGTTGGCGCGACGGGCGGCCTCGGCGATCTCTTCCGCCGTAGCGCCCGGCTTGCCGTAGGCGATGTTCTCGCCAATCGTACCGTCAAACAGATAGACATCCTGCTGCACCAGGCCGATGGCACGACGCAGGCTATGCTGCGTCACGTCACGCACATCTTGGCCGTCGATGCTAATAGATCCGGCGGCAACGTCGTAAAAGCGCGGCAGCAGCGAACAGGTCGTGGACTTGCCGCCGCCCGAGGGGCCAACCAAAGCGATGGTCTGCCCAGGCTTGATGGACAGGTCCATATGGTCGATAACAGGGACGCTCGTCGGCATCGCCCTCGCCCAGCTCAACATCCTCGTAGTTAAAGCACACGTCGTGATACTCCACGGCGCCGGCAGTCACCTGCAGATCCGCAGCGCCCGGCTTGTCCGGATATCCGGCGCGGTCGAGAGCACCTCGTCCATACGCTTAAAGCCGGCGATAGCCTTCTGATACGTTTCGGCTGAATTGACGAGTGTCTCGAGCGGCGTGCAGAACAGCGAAATATAGAGTGCAAAGGTCGCCATATCGACCGCCTGCAGCTGGCCTTGGGCAACCAGCCAACCGCCCAGCAGCACCACGATTACGTACAGCACGCCCGAGAGCAGGCCATACGTCGCAGTGTAGACGCCCATGGCGTGATACATGTTCTCCTTGGACGAAAGGTAGCGATTGTTGGAGGCGCGGAACTTGAAGCGTTCGGTCTCCTCATTGGCAAAGCTCTTGACCACACGCATACCCGCCAGCGAATCCTGCAGCTGCGCATTGATGCCGCTAATTTTTTTGCGGTTGTCGCTAAAGACCTCGCGCATGCGCATGTTCTGCCAAAACATGATGACTGCAAACGCCGCCGTCACCACAGCCATGGCAAGCGCCAGCACCGGGGCGATGGTAAAGAGGATCACAAACGAGCCGATAATCTCGATGCCGCAGATGATAATCCACTCGGGCACGTGATGCGCCGCCTCGCAGATATCGAACAGGTCGTTGACCACGCGGCTCATCATGTCGCCCGAGCTGTTGCGGTCGAAGTATGCAAAGCTAAAGCGCTCATACTGGTCGAACAGGTCCTCGCGCATTTTGGACTCCATACGCGCGCCCATCACGTGACCCCAATAGCTCACAAAATAGCGGCAGGCGCAGCGGACGGCATACATCAGCACCAAGCCCACCGCGATCATGCCGAGCGCCTGCATAATGGCAGCCTGACCCTGAGTAAATAGCCCGCCGGTCAAATTGCGCAGGATAATGGGGAACGCCAGGTCAATGGCGGCAAGCACCAAAGCACAAACAGTATCAGCAACAAAAGCCCCATCTGGGGCTCGTAATACGAAAGAAACCTCTTAAACATGCAGTCCTCGAAGAAAAATAAATAGCGTGATAAATCCGGTTGAGCCGGTCGGGCTGAAAACAAAGCGTCCCAACAAACATAACGCCGATGTTCTAGCAACGTCAGCGAAAACGTCCCTAAGCGAGCAAGGTGCCTTGAAAGAGGAGCGACGCGTACTTCGGTACGCGAGCGACGATTGAAAGGCGGATTGCCGCTTAGGGCGTTTGCAGCGTCGACTCGTTACGCGGTTTGGTAAAACCGCGTAAGCTAGACTCCGTGCCCCCCCAAGGCGGTGCGCGACGCTATCGCAAGCCAAAGCGCCTACGACGGTCTTGGCGTCTTCGATCTTGCCGTCGAGTACGGCGTCGATCAGCTCGTGCAGCGGCACCGTCCACGTTGACAAACTCGTCATCATCGGGGTTGGGCGCATCAAACTCGAGCTTGGTAGCCAAGTAGATGTGGATAATCTCATCGCAAAAACCGCAGGACGTGACAATCGACGTCAAAAAGCGAATGCGACCAGCCCTAAAGCCCGTCTCCTCGTGCAGTTCGCGCTTGGCGCAATCGAGCGGGTCCTCGCCCGGATCGAGCTTGCCGGCGGGAATCTCGACCGTCACGCGGTCGATGGCGGTGCGGTACTGACGCACCAGTACGATCTTGCCGCTCTCGGTCAGTGCCACAACGGCCGCCGCACCCGGATGGCGAACGATATCGCGGGCGCTGCGGTGACCGTTGGGCAGCTCAACCTCAAGACGGTGGACGTCGAGGATCTTGCCCTTCCAGGCGCACCCTCCGAAAAGAATCTTCTCGTGCAGCTCGGCATCGTGCGGGTCGTCGTCGCCCAGCACCAGCGCCGGCTCGTCAGCGACCTCGCCACCAGGCTCGCCCTCGGCGTGCCCATACATGCGGCTGTCCTCTTCGACGATCTGCGCGTCCACGAGCTCTTCGTTCTTCTCGTCCATCCGTCTCATTCCTCCGGATTTTAGGCATCCCAGGCGTCGCGGCCGCAGCGCGCGCAGGCCGATATCGTGACGCAGGGTCTTGCCCTCAAAATCAATCTTCTCGCAGGCCTCGTAGGCAAGGTTGCGAGCGTTCTCGAACGTGTCGCCCAGAGCGGTCACGGCAAGCACGCGGCCACCATTGGTCACGAGCTGGCCGTCCACCACGGCAGTGCCCGCGTGGTACACGGTCACGTTCTCCATGGCCTCGGCATCGGCGATACCGGTAATGACCTTGCCTTTCTCGTAGCTGCCGGGATAACCCGCACTCGTCAGGACAACGGCCACGGCCCACTCGTCACGCCAGTCGAGTTCAATCTGGTCGAGCTCGCAGTTGGCACAAGCCAACATGACCTCGACCAGGTCGTTCTTAAGGCGCGGCAGAACGACCTGCGTCTCGGGGTCGCCAAAGCGGGCATTGAACTCCAGCACCTTTGGGGCCGGCAGGCGTGAGCATAAAGCCGCCGTACAGGCAGCCGCGGTAGTCGATACCCTCGGCAGCGAGCTCGGCCACGGTCTGCTCCATGACCTTCACCATGGTGGCGTGCTCCTCATCGGTCACGATGGGCACCGGGCTGTAGACGCCCATGCCACCGGTGTTGGGGCCCTTGTCGCCCTCGAGCGCACGCTTGTGGTCCTGCGAGGTGGCCATGGGGCGCACGGTCTTGCCGTCGGTAAAGGCCAGCAGCGAGCACTCGGGACCAACGAGCATCTCCTCGATGACCACGGTATTGCCGGCATCGCCAAAGGTGCCGCCAAAAGCACTCGCGCACGGCCTCCTCGGCCTGCTCAAGTTCGGTCGCCACGATAACGCCCTTGCCCGCGGCAAGGCCGTCGGCCTTCACGACCAGCGGGGCGCCCTGCTCGCGCACGTAGGCGAGAGCCGAAGCCTCGTCGGTAAACGAACCATAGGCTGCCGTCGGAATGCCCGCACGCTCCATGAGCTGCTTGGAGAACAGCTTGGAGCCCTCCATCTGGGCGCCCTCGGCACCCGGGCCAAAGCAGGGAATACCCGCCGCGCGCACGGCGTCGGCCACGCCCGCCACGAGCGGAGCCTCGGGGCCAATTACCACGAGTCCGCATCCGTGGCTCTGCGCAAACGCCGCCACGGCCGCAGGATCGCAGTCGTCGAGAACAACGTTCTCGCCGCAGCTCGCGGTGCCGCCGTTACCCGGCGCGATGTAGAGCTTGCCGGCGCGCGGTGATGCTGCGAGCTTAGCTGCCAAAAAGCATGCTCACGGCCGCCGCTGCCCAACAACAGGATGTCGATGGTTTGAGTGTCCGCCTTCAAGGGTGCCTCCTCTATGGATGAACGGCCCGCTCCGCGCGAGCCCCTTTGCAAGCAAATATACCCCTCGGCCGCCCGTCCGGGCTGCAAAGGGGTATATCGCAATAACAAATAGTCCCGATTACTTCCAGAATCGGTTGATGATCTGCTCGCGACCAGCGCCAACGCCAATGAACGTCACGCGGGTGTGTGCCAGATCCTCGATAAACGCCACGTAGTCCTGAGCCTCCTGCGGCAGCTCCTCAAAGCTGCGGCAGCCGGTGATATCGCACTTCCAGCCGAAGCTCCTCGTAGATGGGCTTGGCGTGCTCAAAGCGAACCTGATGCTCGGGCACGCTGGTATAGCGCGCTCACCATCGACGTCGTAGGCCACGCACACCTTGATGGTGTTGAAAGCCGAAAGCACGTCGAGCTTGGTCATGGCGATATCGGTGAGGCCGTTGACGCGCGAGGCGTAGTTGGCGATGGGGCCGTCGAACCAGCCGCAGCGACGACGGCGACCGGTGGTCACGCCGTACTCGTAGCCCTCCTCGGTCAGCGTGTGACCGGCCTCGGACTCATAGGAAAGCTCGGTGGGCATGGGGCCCGAACCGACGCGGGTGATATAGGCCTTCATGACGCCCAGTACGCGGTCGACGTTCTTCATACCGACGCCGGAGCCGGTGATGGCGCCGCCGGCGGTGCAGTTGGAAGACGTCACGTACGGATAGGTACCGTGGTCGATGTCGAGCAGCGTCGCCTGGGCGCCCTCAAACAGCAGGTCCTTGCCCTCGTCAATCATGTTGTTGAGCAGCAGACTCGTCTCGGTGATGTAGGGACGCAGGCGCTCGGCCATCGGCAGGTACTCGTCGCAAATCTGGTCCACGGTGTAGGTGGGCAGATTGTAGATGAGCTCGAGCTCGGGGTTCACGCGGGCGAGAGCGGTCTCCAGCTTGTCGCGGAACAGCGTCTCGTCCAGCATGTCCTGCATGCGCAGACCAATGCGGGCCATCTTGTCCCTGATAGCACGGACCGATACCGCGCTTGGTGGTACCGATGTTCTTCTTGCCGAGCTTCTGCTCAAAGGCGCCATCCAGATCAATGTGGTACGGCAGGATGACATGCGCGTTGCCGCTAATCTTGAGGTTCTTGGTGGTGATGCCGTCGGCCTCGAACATGTCGATCTCCTCAAGGACAACCTTGGGGTTGACGACGCAGCCGTTACCGATCACCGACACGTGGTCGGAATACATGATGCCGGAAGGCACCTGGTGCAGGCCGTACTTCTTGCCGTTGACGACGATGGTGTGACCGGCATTGTTGCCGCCCGAGTAGCGCACGACGGCATCGAAGTCGCCGGCGACCAGGTCGCAAATCTTACCCTTGCCCTCATCGCCCCACTGGGCACCGACCAAAACGGTTGACGGCATGTTTACTCCTTACATTCATGGACTGTCTACGCGCCACGCCGGCACGCAGAAGCACAAAACATTCCCAGTATACCCGTGCAACGGGTGCCTGTCCTACTCCTCGGCATGTGCCCCATCAAGCTCATAGAACTTGGTGGATGCCGGCAGGAACATCAGGTCGACGTCGCCGATCGGGCCCGAACGGTTCTTGGCCACGACGATACGCGTAACGCCCTCGTCGGGTCGATCGTCGCGCGAGGCTTCGGCCTCGTCGGCGAGCGGTCCAAGAACATAACGATATCGGCGTCCTGTTCGATGGAGCCCGATTCACGAAGGTCGGAAAGCTGCGGGCGCTTGCCGGTACGGGATTCGACCTGACGCGAAAGCTGCGACAGCGCGATGAGCGGGATCTTTGAGCTCCTAGCCATGATCTTCAGACCACGCGACATCTCCGAAACCTCGACGGTACGGCTCTCGGAGCGGCGTCCCGGCGGAGGACTCACCAGCTGCAGGTAGTCCAGGATGATGATTGCCTTCTCCTTGTTATGGAGCATGCGGCGGCTCTTGGCGCGAATCTCGGTCACTGTGGTGCCGGGCGTATCGTCAATCAGAATATCGAGCTTGGACAAGGTCTGCGTGGCCTCGTTGATATTGGCCCACTGCTCGGGGCTAATGCGGCCCATACGGAAGTCACTGATCGAGATCATGGCGTAGGCACAAATCAGACGCTGGGCAATTTCCTTGCCCGACATCTCCAGCGAGAAGAAGCCGACAGTATAGCCCGCAGCGGCAGCGTTGAGCGCCAGATTCAGAGCGAACGACGTCTTACCCACGGCAGGACGGGCACCGATGATGATGAGCTGGCCTTCGCGAAAACCCATGAGCATGCGGTCGAGCGACGGGAAGCCCGTGGGCACGCCCGCAGCCTGGCCACCGGCCTGGCACACTTCCTCGGCCTCGTTATAGGCCTCGACCATAAACTCGGTCAGCGTCTTGTAGCTCGACTTGACCTCGCGTGCCGTGACCTTGAGCAGCTTGCTCTCGGCTAGCTCCACGACCTCTTTGGTGTCGGTGGGGGGCGTTATATGCCAGCGCGTTGATCTCGTTGGTGGCGCCGATCAGCTCGCGCAGCATCGAATCGCGGCGAACGATGGCGGCATGGTGCTGCCAGTTGACGAGCGACAGGGTCTGACCCATCAACTCCAAAATGTACGCTTCGCCGCCCACGGCATCGAGCTTGTTGATGCTTCGCAGGTAATCGATCAGCGAGATGGAGTCGATGGGAATGCGGCTGTTGTACATATCGACCATCGCAGTATAGATGGTCTTATGAATGGGCCGGTAGAAGTCATCGGGCTGCAGCTCGACCTGGGCCTCTTCGACCACCTCGGGCGATAGCAGCATAGCGGCCAGTACATTGGCCTCTGCATCTTGGTTTTGGGGAAGACCCAGCTTTGAGCCGCGGTCCTCAACCGTCAGCCCGGTCTCCCCTATCGTCATATGCCATGAGCATCCTCATTCATATCGCTTGCGAGCATCCATAGTATCAGCCACGGTCCCAAAACGCGCCGCACGCCGACAATCATCACCGAACCAAACGGATGAACGGTCCTGTGTATAGGACTTCGACGCAACGTTCACCATGACACTCACTCAGCGCAAAAAAAAAAGGGCGCCCCCTGGTTTCCCAGAGCGCCCTTCTTAGAACAAGATTGTTGCGTTGCAGCAAATGCTACTCGGCAGCAGCCTCAGTCTCGACCTCGGCGGTCTCGGCCTCGGCGACCTCAGCGGCCTCCTCGACCTCAGCCTCGGCAGGCGAGCTCCTCGGCGGTAACGCCGACGAGAACGACAACCTCGGCCTTGATCTCGCGGTACAGCGAGATGGCAACGGTGTGGGCACCGGCAACCTTGATGGGCTTACCGAGCTCGACGCGCTTGCGGTCGATGTCCATACCGAGCTGAGCCTTGATGGCATCAGCGATCATAGCGGCGGTAACGGAGCCAAAGAGGATGCCCTCGTCGCCGACCTTGACGTCAACGGTGACCGTCTTGCCCTCGAAGGCAGCCTTGGTCTCGTTGGCGGTAGCCAGACGGACGGCCTCGCGCTTGGCGATGTTGTTGCGACGCTCGTCAAGCTGCTTGAGGTTGCCCTTGGTGGCGGCAACAGCGAGCTTCTTGGGGAACAGGAAGTTCTCAGCGTAACCCTGAGCGACCTCTACGACGTCACCCCTCGCCCGCCCTTTGCCCTTGATCTCATCGAGAAGAATAACCTTCATGATGCGTCTCCTTCTTAGCCGCGAATGCGGTTGCCACGAGAGGAAACCACGGGGACGGTATACGGCAGGGAGAGCCATCTCGCGGGCGCGCGCTTGATGGCGTTGGCGATGTCATGCTGATGCGTGCAAGCGCCAGTGACGCGACGGGGCTTGATCTTGCCACGGTCGGTCGTAACGCTACGGAGAAGCTGAGTGTCCTTATAGTCGATGAACTCAGTGTTCTCCTTGCAGAACTGGCAGTACTTACGACGGCTGACGTGCAGAAAAATCATTAGCCATGTCAAAATACCTTTCGTTTGGCAACTTCGGCGAACCGAAGCCGCCTCTCACTCAAAATAGGTGAACAACCCTTAGAACGGGATGTCCTCATCGTAGACGTCGACCGCGGGCGGCGTAGCCACCGGTGCGGGCAGGACGTGCTGCGGCGCGGGAGCTGCGGGGCGTAACCGCCCTGATCGTAGCCACCCTGCTACCACGGGAGCTCATAAACTCGATCTCATCGACGATGACCTCAAGCTTGCTCCTGCGCTGACCGTCGCGCTCCCGAGAGCTGTAGCGCAGCTTGCCCTCGATCGCGACCTTGTTTCCTTGCCAGGAAACGGCTCACGGCCTCGGCGCGGGTGCCGAACATGGTGCAGTCGACAAAGTTGGGATAGTCCTCCCACTCGCCAGTCTGCGCGTTGCGGCGACGATCGTTCACGGCGACGCCAAAGGACAGAACCTGGGTTCCGCCGGCGGTGGCGCGCAGCTCGGGATCGCGGGTGAGGTTACCGGTGATGTTCACTGATTGATGCTCATAACTCACTACTTCCTCTTTGGGGCACAAGCCCAGTCCAAAACGACAGTCTTACTCCTGGTCGTCGCGACGGACGATCATGTGGCGGACCACAGCGTCGGTGATGCGCAGGACGCGATCAAGCTCGGCGATCTGGGTAGGATCTGCGTGGAAGTTGATGAGGGTGTAGTCACCATCGGTGAGGTCGTTGATCTCGTAGGCGAGCTTGCGCTTGCCCCACTCGTCAACGGAGTCGACCTTGCCAGCGCCCTCAGCGATCGTGGTATCGATACGCTTCATAACAGCGAGACGAGTCTCGGGGTCGAGCGACGGGTCAACAAAGAACAGCAGTTCATAAGCCTTCATATTGTCACCTCCTCTGGGCAAATGTGGCTTCAGGTCGTGAAGGTGCGCCTGAAGCAGGAAAAGACTTGGTAATAATATCTTTCAACCTCCTAGGCTGCAAGAATTTGCAGCTACAACCTCATGACCTCCACATATGCCCATACTCGCACGACGTTTCATGCGCATTCCAACCAAATGCTTACAAAAGCTTGACGAATCTGTGGACACGATACGGTGCCGTGGGGACAAGCTGAGCCAAGCCACAGGTCAACGGGCACAAGGCTGTGGTCGCAAATGCATACCAGTGGTCCACAGCACCACCCAAAGATTTTTAAATTCATTGCCAAGTCGCTTATGAATACCCTTTTGAACAATTGAGTTGATCAACCACGCTGGTCGGAAGCCGTTTTTTGGCACCTCAAACCCCACTGCAACGCCAAGCGCGGCCGAGCGTTTTAAAAATGCCAACTTTTCTGTTTGCACTTTTGCGATTCCTCGTGTATACTGACTTTCGCATTTAACGGAGAGTTGTCCGAGTGGCCGAAGGAGCACGATTGAAATCGTGTAGGCGTCAAAAAGCGTCTCCAGGGTTCAAATCCCTGACTCTCCGCCAGTTAATTCTAAAGCAGGCCTTCGAGCCTGCTTTGTTTTTACCCCACGCGGAGGGTGGCAGAGTGGTTGAATGCGGCGGTCTCGAAAACCGTTTGGCCTGTATAAGGTCACGAGGGTTCGAATCCTCCTCCTCCGCCATTTAGATTGAGAAAGTTCCCGAGAATGGGAGCTTTTTTCTTTGAATCCCTTTACAAGCAAATACGGCGGAGGAGGAGGATTCGAACCCGCCAGGGCGCGGAGCGTAAAGAAAACGCGCCCGTGGCGCGTTTTTAGCGCAGCGCGGTCGGCGTAAGCCGACCGGATAAATTTTGAGCGGAGCTCAAAATTTGGACATCCCTCCTATTCGACCACGCCCCCATCGCGTTCAGCATCAACCCGGATCCCCTAACATGGAACCTATGACCGTACCAAGTCCCGACCGTTTGCCGAGCAATAGGGTCGCAATCGGCGCCGAACATGTACTATGTACGGGCATTGTCTAAAACCCGTAACTCAAAGGACCCCATCTTGCCCGTTGCCGCCGCTATGATCGTTACCGCACACGCCTCGGATGCCATGGTTGCCATCCCGTTTTGGCTCGAGATGTTCGCCGTCGTCGCGGCATCGATCTCGGGCGTGTTGGTCGCACGCGAGCACAAACTCGACCTGGTTGGCGCCGTCGCGCTCGCCGTGGTCTGGGACTGGGCGGCGGTCTTTGCGCGATATGACGCTGCAGGTGGGCAACGTCTACATCCTCAACCAACCGATGGCGCTCCGCTCTCCATCGCCACCGCGGCCATCATCTACATCTTCCCGGCAATCGTCGACAAGCCCGAAAAGCTCATTCCCCTGCTCGATATCATCTCGGTGGGTATTTATGCGGCAACCGGCGCAGACAAGGCGCTGGTCTACGGCTTTGCGCCGGCGGTGTGCATCATGATGGGCTTTTTTACCGCGGTGGGCGGCGGCATGCTGCGATGGTTTATGGGTGTGGTGCCGGGTATCTTCCAGCACCAACTTCTATGCCATCGCGGCCATCGCCGGATCGGCAAGCTATGTTTGCCTTGTCATGAGCGGCGGTCAGCAATGTCGTCGCACTGGTCGTTGCGTCGTGGTGACCATGGGACTACGCTGGCTGTCGCTGCGCTTTGATATCAAAAGCCCACCGAGGATGACATCGCACGCTTTTTGCACCGCAAAAAGTAGGTGGCGCGGGCTCATCCTTCGAAATGCAACCGAGAGGTTCTTTTAGAGCGTCCACGCGTTGGGTACCCTGTTAGGTGCATGTCGAGCATCTGACGAAGGATTCACTATGCCCTGTAATCAATTCCCGTCGACCCAGCGCCGTAAAGCGTGGGGCCGCATCACGATCTTATTCGCGCTCATCGCTCTAGCGGTCACCGCCTTCCCACGGCGTCGTTCGCCGGCACGGACACCGCAGGCAACGTACTTGCGACCGACAAGACGCCAATTCGTCCGGCGTCGAAGGTGACCTGTACTGGGCAGGTCAGGCCCTCAACTTGGACGATGCGTCCATCGGCCGCGACATAATTGCAGCAGGCGAGAGCCTCTCCATCCGCGACTGCACGGTGGGCGGCGCCGTCCGCTTGGCGGCACGCACTATCGATATCGCCAAGACCACGGTTGATGGCAGCGTCACGGTCGTCGGTCAGCACGTTGTGCTCAATTCCGACAGCACCGCCAACTGTTTTTACGCGATAGGCGAGACGGTTGCCCTGCGCGGCTCTACCAAGTCGGCAGCGCTTGCGGGCGACACGGTGACCATCGATGGCACCGTCGAGGGCGATGTCGAGGTTTGGGCCGACAAGCTCATCCTGGCAAGAACGCCCACATCACCGGCACCGTGAACGCGCACGTCTCCGAGAGGACCCCCGAGCGTGCCGCAGGAGCCGAGGTAGGCGCGCTCAAGATCGACCGCACCGAGAACGAGGATACTTCCACCGTTAACGATGTCATCGGCGGTATCGTCGCCGCGGCACTCTCGACCTGCTTTGTCGCTCTGCTGCTCGAGGCTCGTCTTTCCGCGCGCGACCGCCAGCGCCGCCGGCATGCTCCACCAGCGCCCCATACCCCTGTGGGTGAGCGGTCTTCTGGGCACGATTGCTATCGTCCCCGCCGTCCTACTGCTAATTATCTCTATCGCTGGTCTGTCGCTTGCCGGAGCCCTCTTGTCCGGCGTTATCGGCATCGCGTTGGTGTCGAGTGCCTTTGCGGGGTGCGCGATCTCCCGCATGGTCGGACACAACCAAAACCGCTACGCCATGGCAGCCGGGGCGGCGTAATCGCAGGCGCCCTCACGGGGCTTCCCCTCGTAGGTGACTTCATCAGCGGCGTAGCCTTTGTCTTTATGCTCGGCTACGTTATCCAGATCATCTGGCGCAACGCCCACCTCAGGCCGCAGCAGCCGGCTAACATGCCAGGACTCCCCACCGCTTAGCCGCCAACCACCACAAAGGGACCAGGCACCTTTGTGGTGGTGCAGACCAGCTCAGTCCCTATGCACAATCAGAACCACCCTTAAAAAGGGTGGTTTGCTCTTAGGGTATAACCCACGGGCCCCGGGCTCGCGTCTAAAGGCGCGGGCCCGGACTTCGTCCAGGCCTAGTGCATCTTGACCCGTGGCGCGCCGGTCGAACCGGCAGCATCACCCCCTCTTGAAGGGGTCCTCGTACTCCTTCACGCTCAGCTTGTCCAGCGCGATGTCGTGGGACTCCTGCTCCCTGATGTACTTGGCGATCGTCGCCTCGTTCAGGCCGACGGTGGACACGTAGTAGCCCTCCGCCCAGAACTTCCTGTTGCCGAACTTGTACTTGAGGTTGGCGTGCCTGTCGAATATCATCAGCGAGCTCTTCCCCTTCAGGTAGCCCATGACGCTCGCGACGCTGTACTTCGGCGGGATCGCCAGCAGCACGTGCACGTGGTCGGGCATCAGGTGCCCCTCGATTATCTCGATCCCCTTGTACTCGCACAGCTTCCTGAGGATCTCCCCTATGTCGCTCCTGATTTGGTTGTAGATCACTTTGCGCCTATACTTCGGCGTGAACACGATGTGGTACTTGCACATCCACTTCGTGTGGGAAAGGCTGTAGGCCTTCTGGGCCATGGCGACCACCCCTTCGACTCGAATTCTTGACGGCCTGAACAATCGTCAATATCGGTCGGAGGGGTGGCTTTGTAAAGCCGTTTGTCTCCACCCGCGTAGCGGGTGGTTTAAAGCTGGCCGCTGCGCGGCCAGCGGACTAAAGTCTTGAAAAGGGCGCCGACCATTACGGTCGACGCCCTTTCTTGTTAGACGCTATAAAGTCCAGCGCTTATTTGTTGACCGCCGGCGCGGACGGCGGCCTTCTTGCGGTCGGTGGCGTTGAGCAGGCGCTTGCGCAGGCGGATGTTCTTGGGGGTAATCTCAACCAGCTCGTCGTCGGCGATGTACTCCAGCGCCTCCTCCAGCGAGAAGGGTGCGGGGCGGCACCAGCTGAACGGAGATATCGGAGGTCGAGGAACGCTGGTTGCCCAGTTCTTGGTACGGGCGATGTTGACGACCATGTCGCCAGCCTTGCTGCGCTCGCCCACGATCATGCCCCTCGTAGCACTCCGGTGCCCGGCTCAACAAAAAGCTGGCCGCGCTCCTGCAGCGTACCCAGAGCATAGGCAACGGCCTTCTCGGTGGTCATGGAGATCATTGCGCCGTTCTGACGGTTGCCGATCTCGCCGGCGTAGGGACCGTACCCGAAGGTGTGGTAGAACACGCCTCGCCGTGGGTGACGTTCATGATGCGGTTCTTAAGGCCCATGATGCCGCGGGTCGGGGATCTTAAACTCGAGGTGTCACGATACCCGAGGTATCCATGCTCGTCATGATGCCGCCAGAGGTACCGAAGACCAACGACCTTGCCCGAGTACTCGTCCGGCACTCGACGACGGCCTGCTCGACAGGCTCCATCTTGTTGCCGCTCTCGTCCTTCTTAAACAGAACGCGGGGACGGCCGACCCTGAACTCAAAGCCCGCGGCGCATGCGGACTCCATCAGGACGGACAGGTGTGATGCCGCGGCCAG
>VOFB01002193.1_pt1 | contig 29864 bp, 32 predicted proteins | sample 5384141 | NCBI WGS metagenome assembly VOFB01 (sample SAMN12384721, study PRJNA508395) | human gut metagenome | isolation source: healthy gut A | host: Homo sapiens | reverse complement strand
GAGATCAAACAATTAAAAATGGAGAACGAACTGCTGCGGAATTTTCTGCAATCCGTAGGAAGGAAGTGAAGCCGAATTTAAATATGCAGTCATTCACCGCCATTGCGAAAGATATCCTATAAAAGAAATGTGCTGTTTCTTTGAGGTTTCAAGAAGCGGATATTATAAGTATCTAAAACACATTGAACATCCGGCCAAGGACTTTAAACTTGCGGAAAAGATTCGAGCAAAGCAGGAAACTTGCAGGAGAACGTATGGTTATCGCCGATGAAACTCTGGCTGGACAGTGAAGGAATTGCCAAAAAAACGAAGACAGTTTTACGGATCATGCATAACATGGTCTTTTAAGCGAGGTTCGCCGCAGAAAGAAGTGGCAAAAGATGGGTGATGATAAACATAGATACGACAATTTGTTGAACCGTGAGTTTAATGCTGACTATCCGAACCAGAAGTGGGTCACGGATATTTCGTATATTCAGACCAAAGAAGGAGTTCTCTATTTGTCCATGATTCGTGACTTGTATGACAGAAGCATTGTTGCTTACAAGACCGATACCAGCCAGACAGTCAATCTTGTATTGGAAACCATTCATCTTGCGATGAAGTCTGTAAAAAAAAGTCGCCGGGGAGTTGCAGCCCACAGCGACCAGGGGTTCCAATACACTTCGCAAGCATATTTCAACCTGACTAAAGAATACGGCATTACTCGTCCATGTCAAGGCGTGGAAATTGCTATGACAATGCTTTGGCTGAAAATTTCTTTGGAATCCTCAAAGCAGAGTGTATCTACCGACACAAGCCGGAAACTTTGAGGAAGCCAACAAGATGATTGACGATTACATCTTACTTCTATAACCACGAACGCATTCAACTCAGGACTGCCTCCGCTTTCGCTTCGTCAGTCCTGTTGAGGTTTACCCCTACATGGGTCTCTTTTTTGTGCATGTCTACTATTTCTGGGCGGTTCAGTCGGGTCAGCCCTTTTCTCTGTCCTGCTGTTTTGTCTGCCGTTACTTGATGATGTTTTCGCACCAACGCTGCATGATCGCTGCGATCTCGGCACGGGTGGCGGTGCCGGTCGGTGCCAGACGGCCGCCATTCTTACCGTTCAGCACGCCTGCGCCGACTGCCCACTGCAGAGCCGGAATCGCGTATTCACTTGCCTGCTGAACATCCACATAGCTGAGAATATTGGTATTCTCACCCACGCTTACGTCGATACCCTTGCTCTTGGCATAGCGATACAGGATCGCTGCCATCTGCTCACGGGTGACGGCTGCATTCGGTCGGAAGGTACCGTCTGCATAGCCGGTTACGACCTTATTGACGCTGCCCAGCCGACTGCTTCGGCATACCATGCGTCAGCCTGCACATCCGAGAAGTTCGCTGCTGTGCCCTTCGGCTTGCCTTCCAGGTTATACAGGATCTGCACGAGCATACCGCGCGTCAGGTTGGCATTCGGTGCAAATGCACGGCTCGATACACCGTTCATCATTTTGTGCGTGAGCACATAATCAACGGACAGATGATACCACTTTGCAGTATCTACATCCGTAAACGGTGCGGACGGACAATCCCTGCCGCCATCGCACGGCTGGTCTGCGGTGGTCTTGAAGCCCACGCTGACCTTAGCCGACGGCATCTTAAAGGTGTATTTGCCGCTGCCGAGGTCGGTCAGGGCAACCGTCTTGCCGTTTGCGTCCGTGACAGTCAGCGTACCTTCTCCGGCAGCAGTCAGCGTTACGGTGTCGCCTGCGGCCGCCTTGGTCTTATCCGCCTTGACGATATTCGCCAGCGCGGACGGGATCACGATGTCGTAAGTGGTCGGGGCAACGGCTCCGCCGCCACCGCCACCGCCGCCGCCCGTCGTCGGCGCGGTATACTTCGTCCAGCACGCCGAACGGAGACAGGCTGGTTACATGGAACCGCAGGCCATCGGTCTCCCTTGGTGATATGGGTAAACTTCTCGATCTTGCCCTCGGAGCCGGTCTTTGTCAGCATATGGACGATCTGGAAGGTATCCTTGCTGTCCGTACCGTTCGGATACGGCAGAACAACGTCTACGCCTTCCGCCGGGAAGTTGGTTTCGTCTACCGTAATCCACTTGCTGCCGTCATAGTATTTAAGCGCGATGTCGTAGAACGCCACGCCATCCTTCCTGCCGGTCAGTTCCGCTGTCAGCTTTGCCTGAATCTTTTCGACCGTATCCAGTTCCGGAATATTTTTGAATTTCTCCGGAACGGTCAGACTGCCGATGATTACCTGATGTGCTTCTACGCTCATATCCGGCACTGCCGTTACGTTCTTGATCGTGACAGTGTAGCTGCCGTTTGCGTTCTTCCTAGCTTCCACTGCGTCACAGCCGTGCAGCGTTGCATTTTCGACAAGTTTGCCGTTGATGCAGTCGTAGCCGTTGATGACCAGCTTGCTGATTACCGTGTAGTCACCTGCCAGACCGACTGTGAATGTCAGATCGCCGTTCTTGCGGATTTCGCTCGTCGGCTGCGTATCATCCGGTACGCGCTTTACATCGGAGACCTTCCAGCCGGTGCCGCCGGTCGGGATAGCGAAGCCTGCGTAGTCCACAAACTTGACGGCTACATCGGTCTTGCCGGTCAGGCTCGGGATAACCAGCTCGTTAGAGATGGTATTCTGATCTACACCGTTTACCTTCCACTGTGCGACCATCTGCTTGTTTCGTTCGTTTTCTACGGCAGGCGTTGCCGTGAATACGACCTTGCTGCCGCGGGTAACACTTGCCGGACTGTTCTTCTGCGGCGTAATGGCCTTGCCGTTTGCCGCTGCAGCAACCGTTGTGCCGGTATCTGCACCCTGAACATCCAGGGTTACATCGTAGTTGATCGCGCCGTCAAATACGGCCTTGACTGTGGTATTTCTGCGAATTTCCGTCAGTGCCAGCGTATTGCCGGAGGCAGCCTGTGCAGTACCGCCGTTAACCGACCATTCCTTGAGATAGTAGCTATTACTGCTCGGCACTGCCGTAATAGTCGTGCTGCCGCCGCGCTTGACGCTTGCCGGTTCTGCCGACGCCGTGCCGCTGCCCTCGCTCGTTACCGTAATGGTGTATGTCGGGCGTTCAATCAGCGTTGCGGAAACCTCAGTCTTTGCGGTGACATTCTGCACGGTGTAACTGAGCGGTGCATCCGCCGTATCGGTCATCTCAGCAACTGTCGAGCCGTTCACCTGCCATGCCTGCACCATATCGTCCGTGTTCTCCGGCGTTACGGTGAAGGTTACGTCCGAACCGGAGGAAACATAGCCGTCCGTGATCGTCTTGCTGTTTGCGGTGATGGCGATACTGCCGTTTCGGCCGTTCCGCACGGCGCTGACCGGAACCATTGCCTTGAAGGTGACTGCAACCGTGCTGTTTTCGGTTACGTTCAGGGTGTAGGTGCTGCCGCTGTTGGCAACCGAATGACCGTTTACCGTCCACTCGTCAATCTCGTAACCCTTATCGGGTTCTGCGGTGAAGGCAACCTTAGTGCCGCCGTTGACCGGTGTGCCATCTGCAACCGATGCACTCAGCGTGCCGTTTGCTGGCTGACTGTACGTTACGGTGTACTCGCCTGCGCTGAACTGTGCCGCAACGTGGTATGCCGTTACGTTCGGCTCCGTGAGACAGCCGTTCTCGACCGTCCAAGTCAGCGTATTGCCGTTACCGGCAACTGCCTTGCCGTTGACCGTCCAGCCGGTCACATTCTGACCTGCCGGCGGTACTGCCGTAAAGGTGAGCGACTCGCCGCCGCGTGCGGTTGTGCTGTTCTGTCCGTTTACGGTGACGTTATCACCTGTGGTGATGTCATACTCGACCTGCTGGAACTTCGGTGCAATATAAATCGAGTTTGCACTGGTCTTATGCGGATAGGTATAGGTTCCCGAATTGTCTGCTTCCTCGTCACGCACATTGTTAACGTACCAGCCCTCGATTTCGTAGCCCGGCTTTACCTCTGCCGTAAACTCGATCGGTACACCTGCCGCAATATTCACACCGATAGCCGCATCACCGAGAATAGACGTTTCATTCGCCTCTGCCGCGCTGATATAGCCGCCTTCGCTGTTCTCGTTCGTCGGACCGAAGGTAATGCCGGTCACCAGCTTGACAAAGCGGACCTGAACCGTCGTTTCACCCTTCAGCTTGCTCAGCGTCTTGCTCACTGTGGTATCCGCCGTGGTCTGGCCGTTGATGGTCCAGTCCTGTACGCGGTAGCCTGCGCTCGGCACCGCCGTGATCGTGATATCCGAGTCGCGGTAGAATCTGTGCGTGCCTGCTGCGCAGTTCTCCTGCTTGTATGCGCGCATGCCCTTGCGGGTGATTTCTGCGGAAACTGTACCGCCGTCTCCCTCGGCACCGAGCGAATCAACGGACAAGGTGAAGTCGTACTGTGGGATCTCGGTTGCCGTAACAACGACGGTCTGATCTGCAGTAATCGGACCGGTCAGCTTGTAAAGCTGCTTCTCCTCCGGCTTCTGCTCAATCCCGCTCGTGATTGCATTGCCGTTCACCGTCCATGCGGTCAGTTCGTAGCCGAAATGCGGCGCCGCGAGGAATTCCAGCATCGGCGTGTGCATGAATACAAAGCTGCCGCTGTTCAGCGAACCGTTCTGCGCGGTAATATCCGCATATGTGCCGGAAAACACGATAACCGGTTCCCTTGCCGAACACAGCCGTCACCGCAGTATCTGCCGTGATATTCTTTACAGTCTCCGTGCGAGTACCCGACTGATAGGTATTCTGAGAATCATAATCAAACGTCTTGCCGCCAACGGTAAGGCTCTTAACGTAGTAGCCTTCCTCCGGCTCCGCCGTGATGGTAATCGCGCTGTCATAATCAACATGCGTGTTGGTACTGTCCTTCGTGATAGATACCTCGTTCACGCGCGTGCCCTTGACTGTAACCGCGCCGTTCTCAGCAGCAGCCACCGTCACCCGCGGCTTCTCCGCGATATGCGCGATAACTTCAGTGGTCTTTTTCCAGACTTGCGATGGATGCCTTTGTCGAATCCTCTGCATCCGCTTTCGCACCAGTCCATTTAGAAACGTAGTAATTCTCGTTTACCGCAGCAGCAAACTCAATCGTCGAATAATTGCCGACCTTACTGCCGCTGGTAATCGCATTGCCGTTTTTAATCTTTGCGGTAACGGAAGCAATGTCTGTGCTTATCGAGGCACCATTTGCATCCACTGCCTTGAAGGTCAGCGTTACCTCCTGCGCCGCATTGATCACAGCCGTAACCGTATGCGTTCCCGTGATATTGCGCAGCGTAAACTGCTTCTGCGTACCCGAATTTGCGGCTTCCTTACCATCCACCTTCCACGTCTTGACCGTGTAGTTGCTGCCCAGATTTTCCAGTGCAAACGTTACTGCCGCACCGTCCGGCACCGCATTCAGATCTGCCGCTGTGCCGTCTGCCAGCTTCGCCGAGGTCTGCACGGACGGCAAGGTGCTGCCGGTTTCCGACTCGATGTTGAAGGTGAGCTTATGCTTGCCTGCGCTGCTGAATTCTACCTTTACCTTGCGGTCCTTCTGCACATTTTCCAGTGTCAGCGTGGACTCACGGTACAAATCGGTCGTACCCGGCCAGTAATACGGCTTTTCGTCCACCATCCAGCGTGCTACCGACATACCGCTGTCCGGCGCAGCCGTGAACGTCACATTGCGCCTTCCGCAATCTTCTGTCCGGTCGTGACTGCACCGCCGTCCTTCAGTGCTGCGGTCAGCTTACCGCCTTCGCCGCTGCTGAAGGTAATCGTGTGCGAATCACTGCTGAAGGCTACTTCTACGTCCAGCTTTTCCGTCAGCGCCGCTACCGTCAATCGTTCGCCGACCTTTTTGCCGTTCGACAGAATCTCCGTCACCTTGTACTTTGTATTATCGGTAATGGACTGACCGTTGACCTTCCATTCCTTTACAAGGAAAACCGTCGTTGCTCTTGGCATCAAACATCAGCCTGGTGTTCTTAGCGATATTCTTACCGCTTTCAAACTTCTGATCGAGGTTGCCGCTGTTGTAGCTTGCACTAAGCGAGCCGCCTTCCCCGGCGCGATAGGTTACGCTCAGGGTGTCCTGCTTGACAACCAGCATGCGCTTGGTCAGATTCAGCTCGTACTTCTCGAGCAGCGACTTCACAGCCTCGTCCTCACCGTTGACCGCAATCGTTACCTCAAAGCGGCCGCTGACGTTCTTTCGATTGCCCTTGTCATCATACAGCGCACATACGGCTGTAATTGCCGACGGCAAAGCGTCACCGACTCCAGAGCATCCGCCTTGACCACCAATGCGCTCTTGTTGTCCGGCGCCTCTGTCGAAGTATGCTCGCTGTTATCCTTATCCCAGGTTACATACAGCTCCAGCGGCTTGCGCTTTACCGTAATGGTCGTGGAGGCCAGCTTGGTGCGCTTGGAAGTATCGCTGTAATTCTGGTATGCCGTGATGATATAGGTTCCCGCCTTCTCCGGTCGGAAAGTGCTGTCAGTGATAGCCGTTTCCGTACTCTCGCTCTGACCGGACTGCCGCCAGGTGTAGGTGATATTTCCCTCAACCTCTGTTTTGCTGCCTGCGGTAACATTGTTTTCGGTTTTCCTTACAGTCTGCTGCTGCACGGTCAGAGCAATCGGCGTACCGTATACGCTCGTAATCTTGTTTTCTTTGCCAACAGTGCTTTCAAGAGTGTAAACGGTCTCCGTTGTGCTGGCCTCGCCGTCCTCTACACTCTGCACGCCTGCCAGATAATATACCGTATCACTTGTCAAGCCGCCGGTCGCGGTGGTCGTGATGGCATACAGACCGGCTGTCGGTGCGGTCCACGTTTTGCTGTCCGTGCCGCTGCTGTTTGTTCTGCCGACAATCGTGTTGACCGTGCCGTCCGACGTGTTCGTAATCGTCAGCGTGTACTCCACATTGCCGAGTGCCGCGCCGTTCTTTTCCGCCTTTTCCGCCGTTTGCGTCGTCAGGGTCAGCGCCGTACCGGAACCCGGCGTAGAGGTAGTAACCTTATTTTCAACCGTAGTTTTCTTTGTTACCAGTGTGAAGGAAGGCTCCTCATAATCGCCCAGCTTCGTCTGCTGTGTGCAGGTCAGCTCGGTCAGTTCATAGCTGTTCTCTGTCTTCTTCACCAGCTGATAATACTTGACGGTATAGGTGTCCTCTTCCGCACCAGCGCTACCACTGGTCGACTTAGCCATTGTACTGAGAATATAGCGGTCAAACGTGGTTTCGTTTTCCGTCATGGTATCCTTACCGTGAATCAGGTACTGCTCGCCGTTTCGGTACTTGCTTTCGTCGTATACCTCTTCCGCGTAGGACGTGACTTCACTCGGCTTATCAACATCCGGAATAGTCAGTGAAAACGCTCTTGCCGCATTTTCGTTTGTCAATACGGTTTCCGGCGTAATTGTGCTCGGCACCGTTACTGCCGTCTCACCGTTCTTCCACTGATAGGTGGTATTCATGGTGAGTTTCGAATCTGCGGTATACTTCTCGCCAGTCTTTGTTACGGCGTAGTATACGGTCGATACCGAACCGTCATCTTCCTTCTTTTCACCGATGCCGACATATTTTTCATCTTTATCGTTTACCTTGTAAACATTCAGCGTCAAGTCGCCGGCTTCTACGGTGCACGGAACGGTTGTCTCTACGGATTCTGTCGTGGTTTTAACCGTGTTGAAATTACTCTGACCGATATACGGCTGTCTCCTGAGTGCCGCTGCCCTCCGAAGTACCGGATACCGTCAAATCGGCGGTTGCCTGCGGTGTACCGACCGTCAGCGTTGCCGCATCGCTGTAGAACGAAATCGGCGTTCTTGCACCGTCATAACATGTTACCACGCAGCGGTACATCGCACCGTTCAGGTCACTCGATACCGACTTTACAGTATAGCTGTCCTTAGCTGCCCCTGCAATATTGCCCCACTTTTTTGCCCGGCAGACGCTGCTGCCACTGGTATCTCGTGCTGCTGTACTCAGCAGGTACAGAAGCCAGTACATCGAAGGTCGCCGAGCCGTTCATCTGAACGGTTACGTTATACGGTCCGTTGATGTCTGGACGGCTCTTATCATTTGCCAGAGTTGTACCGGCAATAATCTCGCTTTCAACCGATTCTTCCTGACTGGTGTAATATCCCGAGGTAATCGCATACCGATACTTCGTATTAGGTGCAAGATCCTTCAGCGTGTATCCATACTCACCACTCGAAGATTCAGCCGCATCCACAGTATCAATCAATACGAACGGTTCTTCCTTATTATCTTCAAGATAGCGGTAAATCTTGTAATACTCTGCCGGACGGTCGCCGGATTCCCACGACAGCACCATGCTGTTGGTGGTCTGCTCGCTCAGCGACAGATCCTGCGCCGGAGACGGCGGTGCCGTCACATTGCTGACAACATAGCCCAGTACCGGTACTTCATCGCCGTTGAACGGTACCGTCCATGTGCCGAAGCTCCAGTCAAAGTTATAGCGCGAATCACCGCCGCCGGTAACAGAGCCCAGCTTGGTAATCGTATTGGTGTTTACCTTTTCGGTTCCGGCGCTTGCTCCCCAGTGATAGCCGCCGCCAGCCTTGAAGCCGCCAACTACACCATACATCTGCACCGAACCCTCATAGGTGTACTCAAAGTTTACGCCGCTGCTGGTTGCAGTCGTAAAACTCTGCAGCTGTGTACCCGAATCTTTGTAATGACCAACTTTACCGGATTGCTCGAATGGGAAGCGCTCGGCAGACTGGAACGATAAGTATTCGGCTGACCGGACGTGCCCAGATGCAGGTTGCTGCCAATCTGCTGCATACCCTCGTACGCCGAAGCAGCCTTATTATAAGTATCTACCGAAACCATGTTCATCGAAGGATTACCCGGAACCGCCAGCGTCATAGAACTGGTCAGCTTCGGCGAATTGCCCTTCTTTGTGCCATCCGGATACTTCACCTGATACTCGTAATATGTCATCGGTGTTGCATACATGAGCACCATATTGTCGTTCGTATCATTAGAATACTCGACCGTTATTTCCTTGCTTGTAGATTTTGTTGCACCAACAGTAAAGGTATGACTGGTATTAAATTCAACACCGCCGCCGGTCTCAATCAGCGGTGCAACATATTCAAAGCCCGCCATGATATCAAAACCAAACGAACCGGATGCCGTTACTGTTTCACTATGATCCTTACTGTATCCGATTCCGGTCTGCGAGTTTCCGATATCACCGTCATTCACCTCAGCGAAATGCGGCGACGCCTCCAGAATCGCCATTACCTTCGGGTCGGTGTAGCCGGTGCTGACGCTTTTGATCTTCGCGAGCATGGCATCGTTGTTTACATCTGCCGTTGTAAGCGCCAGATTGCAGTTGCTCTTGTCATAGTATGTCCAGTCATCCTCCCAGCGGCTGAACTTGCTGCCAGCCGAGTCTTTGTAAAGCTGACCAATCTTCAAAAACTGCTTGTCGAAGGTCTCCTGCTTGCGGTACTCAACGTAGTATACCTGTTCCATGCCCTGCTTGTTGCCGTCAAAATTGCCGACAGCATAGTCCAGAATACCGCTGTTGTTGATGAGTCGGCCGCCCAGCCAGCGGTCATGGCCCTTATCCGAGCCTTCCAGGATAGACAGCTGCTTGCCGTTCACCGTGCCGACTTTATACATACTGCCGGAAATGAACAGATATTCCTGGGAGTTCACGCCGTCCGCTGCAACAGCCGCTACCGCGATCGGATTCTGCACATCGTCACCCTTGGTGCCGGTATTGGTAAAGCCATTGGTGACAACTTCTGTTGCCTTGCATTTTTCTGTCCACGACTTATCCTTCGTGTTCGTGCTGTACTGATAGCTGTACGCCAGCAGCTTGCTCTTGTCAAAGTCGCAGTCCTGATAATTACCATTCTTATCGTAGTAGCCAACCGCAACAACTTCCGGCGGCATGCTGCCGCTCGGCGCATCGCTGACATAACCGATGGTTACACCCGCAAAGCGAGCACGACCTTTTGCGCCGTCGCTGCTACTCAGCAGTGTTTTTTCATCATCTGCTGCCATTTATTATCGTTATTGGTATCATTGTAATCGTAGACCGTCAGATAGGATTTCTCGAGTTCGGTATGACCGTCATACGATGTCTCCTTCAGGTCATTGACATTGACTGTCATTGCCAGCTCGTCGATACCGTCCATATCCACGTCGCCGACTTCCATATCAACGCTCAGATGCGCGCGCAGCTCGTTATCGCCGTTGCCGTCGTGGTACAGCATGGCCTTCAGCGCGTCTCGGCCGCCGTCGATGACGTCACCGAGGTTGATTACGCGACCGTTGTCAGTCAGTTTGCTGCCGCTGAACGTATACTCCTTAATGCTGTCTACCGTCTCTGTACCGTTGTTGCCCGGCGTATAGATCAGCAGCGTGTCCTTGCCGTCTCCGTCAAAGTCGCCTGCGGCCAGACTCAGCATAGCACGGGTCTGGTAAATTTCAGTTTCTTGATGTATTCACTGTCGTTTCCATCACCAATCTGAACAACGTTCGATACTCTGCGGTCCTTGTTCGTCACATACAGACGAAGCCGTTCCGAACTTTTATCAAATACCAGATTCGCAATGTACTCGTCCTTGCCGGTGCCGTTCGGATCAAACGCCACAGTCGCAATACGCTCGGCATTGCCGACCTCGGTCGAGTTGCTCCACCGGAACGTAGACATCTGACTGCCCTTGCCGTTGGCTGCGCCCTCGTATGTCGTCTGGAACTCATCCGAGTCCACGCCAGCTACAACCAGCTCGTGGTTCTGGAACAGCGGAACCCATCCCAGCGTGCCGTATGGGTTATTCCGAAGTGTGGCTGTGTCTGTTATGCCCGTTTTTTCTTCCGTGGGCAGACCAAAGCCGTCTCTTGCTGCTGCAGTATCCGCTGCCGCCGCCTGCGGCAGCACGATCTGCGGCAGCAGACCCCGCCAGCATACTGCATATCAGCAGCAAACTGCAAATTCGTTTTTTCATCTTTCTTCCTCCTTGCCTTATGAAATAAACGGTTTCCACGGCTTTCCCCTTGCTTTTTACCGCGGAGCACCGTCCGAGGATACAGGTATTTCACCGTACTTTCAGTATAAGGGCAAAAAGGCGGCGGACGGCGAAGGTACCAAATTTGTTACCTTCGCCGTCCGCTGTAAATATTCAATTATTGCTCCTCGAGCCGATAGCCGCTGCTGCGGTACGAATTGACCGTGACCCTCGCATCCTCGCCGCCGAGCTTCTGCTTAAGCCGTGAGATCGTCATGCGCACGGCATGCGGATCGGCTCCCATCGGCTGCTGCCAGACCGCCTCGTACAGCTCCTGCGCGCTGACGCTGCGGTTCGGGTGCCGCGCCAGATACAGCAGCGCCGCAAATTCCTTCTGCGTCAGGTTCAGGTCGGTCTCTCCGATGTACGCGCGTCCGCTCAGCAGATTCATCTGCAGCGGGCCAAGCGTACTGCGCGTTCCTTCGGGTGCGCCGCACGCAGACGCGCTTCCACGCGGGCCATGAACACCTCCAAATCATACGGCTTTGTCAGATAATCGTCTCCGCCTGCGGTCAGGCCCTTGACGATATCCTCATTTTCGCCCATAGCGGTCAGGAACAGGATCGGCACATCGTATTCCTGCTTGATCTCGCGGCACAGCGCCACACCGTCGCCGTCCGGCAGAAGAATATCCAGCACGATCAAGTCCACCGCGTGAAAGCACAGCAGCTCCCGGCACTTGTGTGCAGTTTCCGCCTGCAGGGTGCGGTAACCGCGCATGTGCAGTGCCGCGTCGTTGATCGCCATGATGTGCGGGTTGTCCTCCACCAGCAAAATCAGTTTATCTTCCACAATCGTTCTCTCCTTGTGTTTTGAGCGGCTTTTTCGGCAGTTCGAGCCGGAACACCGTGCCGTCTGCATCGGTGTGCTCCACCTCGAGCAAGCCGTGGTGAATCTTCATTGCATCCGCGCAGATCGTCAGGCCGATACCGCTGCCTCCATCACCGCTGCAGCCCTTCTCAAAGATATGCGGCAGCAGGTCGGGCGCAATGCCGCTGCCGGTGTCGCTCACACGCAGGCACACCCGCTCGCCCTCGTCCGCAATGCGGTAGGCGATCACGCCGTTCTCCGTGTGACGGTTGGAATTGACCGTCAGGTTGATGAGCACCTGCAGCAGCATTTCCGTATTGCCCCAGAGCGTAATGCCCTCTCCACTGTCGCTTTCCAGCCGGTTGTGCTTCTTTTCCAGCATCGGACAGCACACATCCACCGCGCCGGACAGCAGCTGCGCCGCGTCAATGACGCCCATCTCAATATCGGGTGAGCCGCCGTTGGCGAGATCGATCAGCCGCGATACGAGCGCAGAAAGCCGCTGCGCCTCGGACGAAATGGTCTGCATGTGTTCATGCGCGTCCGCGCTGACCGCTCCGGTGCCAAGCTGCCAGTCGGTCAGCTGCGCATAGCCGCTCATAACCGTGAGCGGTGTTTTCAGTTCATGCGCCATCTGGTGCAGAAATTCGCTTTTCAGCCGGTTGAGCTGGGTCAGCACCTCGCGCTGACGGCGGCTCTCGGACAGCTCCTGTTCCCGGCGATTGATCTTCAAACTGATGGCTCCCGCGATCAGGAATACGAACACCAGCAGATACGGCGGTGCCGCTCCGTGGCGCGTAATGGTCGTCACGATACGGCCGAATACCGCCTCGTATACATTCGACCCGAGCAGCAGCAGATAGCCGAGCAGAACGAGCACGTCGTCCCACTCAAGCCGCCGGATACGCCAGAACCGCCGAATCAGCTGTACGACCAGATACAGGAAAAACGGCATCGAGAGATAGTACCCGATCCTGCTCAGCGGTGCGATATCCTGCGTCGGCAGGATAAAATGCGCCGCCGCCAGCACGGCATACAGCACCGCATAGCACCGCACAACAATCGGCTTCGCCAGCTTTTCGTACAGGCTTTGCAACAAAAGCAGCAGAAAACACGGCTGCAGCGTAATCATCAGCACCAGAAACCGATATGCAACTGCCCAGTTGTAATTTGCAGGCAGCAGATGCAGCACATAGAAATTCTGGTCGCGCAGGCCGAGCAGCGCGCAGATAACCGCGAGGAAAACATACTTGATCTCGCCCTGAAACACCGCAAACAGCAGAAAATACATGCCGAACAGGCACAGCGAACCGCCAAGCACCAGTGAATACAAATTCCGGCTTCGGCGCATGCGGTCGATGTTCTCCGCGGTGGACAGGTGCATCTGCGTCAGACCGCCGCCTTCGCGGTGCACGAAATTCGCATACTGACAGACCACCTCGACCGTGCCATCCTCGCCGGTGTAAATCGGTATGAGCATGTAGTCGATGCGCGGCTCAGACTCCGCCGCAGACGCCCCCACCTTGCCGATTTCGAGCACTTCACTGCCGTTTACCAGCACGCGCGTGCTGTAATCGAATGAGTAGCCGCCGAGTGTCAGGTATTGTTTCGGCTGCGCGTGTATTTTCAGCCGGTATGAGCCGTATGGAATGGATTCGTCGCGTTCTCCCGGTTGGGCAGCGTCCAGCTCTGCGCCGCTGCCGAGCACCTCAGGATAGAACGTCCATTCACCGTCTATCTCATATACCGCCGACGAAAAAATCCGCTGATGTTGCATCCAGTACGCCGTCCTGCGCTTCCATTGCGCTGAAATCTCCCGATCGGTTGGAAAACAGCAGCATCAGCAGCACAAAAACCAGCAGGATAGCCGCCGTTATCGATATATAGCGCATTCGTTTGTTCTTCATGGGCAGACCCCTTTCAAATCTCATTATAGGAGAAAAAAGCCCAATGATTCAACAAGTTAATTTTTCGATTGACATAATGGAGAATGGAAAATGGAGAATTGAGAATGAACGTAAAAGATTACGTTATACTGTAGGATGGGGCACTCCAGAGTGGCTTCTCTTGCGGCTTTGCCGCAATTCACCTTCTGTCCTCACCCCGCCCTACGATTACATTTCATCTTCCATTCTCCATTTTCAATTTTCCATTTTCGTATCGTTACATCTCAATTTTCCCAAAGAAAAACCGGCCGCTCACGCAGCCGGTTTCAATTTCACAAAATGCAGGGAATGTTATTCCTTGTTCAGCGCCTCCAGACGAGCCTTATTCGCTGCGATAACCTTTTCCTGTACCGGAGCCGGTGCCTCATCGTAACGCTCGAACTGGGAAACAAACGAGCCTCTGCCCTGCGTCATGGAACGCAGCTTGATCGCGTAATCGCCAAGCTCTGCCATCGGGCACTCGGCCACGATCTCCTGCTTGCCGCCGTCGAGCGGATTCATGCCCATGATGCGACCGCGGCGCTTGTTCAGATCGCCGATAACATCGCCCATGTAGGAATCCGGGATAACGACCTTGAGCGAGCATACCGGCTCAAGCAGAACCGGATTTGCCTGCGGGATACCAGCCTTGTAGGCCAGACGGGCCGCCATCTTGAAGGACAGCTCGTTGGAGTCTACATCGTGGTAGGAGCCGTCAGCAGGGTTGCACGCAGGCCAACCATCGGATAGCCGGCCAGAACGCCGTGCTCCATTGCCTCGCGGATGCCCTTGTCAACTGCCGGATGGAAGTTCTTCGGCACGGAACCGCCGAAAATCTTCTCCTGGAACAGATAATCGCCCTCGGCATACGGTGCAAATTCCATCTTAACGTGGCCGTACTGACCATGGCCGCCGGACTGCTTCTTATGCTTGCCTTCTACCGTAACAGCCTTGCGGATCTTCTCGCGGTACGGAACGATCGGGTCGGTCAGCGTAACCTCTACGCCAAACTTATCCTTCAGCTTGGAGCACAGAACGTCCAGATGAATATCGCCCGCGCCGGAGATCAGGTGCTGCTTGGTTTCCGCGTTGAACTCGGTATCGAAGGACGGATCCTCGTCGTGCAGACGAGCAAGACCGGTGGAGATCTTCTCCTCAACGCCCTTTACCTTAGGCGCGATTGCCTGCGTGTAGCACGGCGGCGCAATCTCGATCGGCTCAAGCTCAACCTTGCGAACGCTCATCGAAAGCGTATCGCCGGTCTTGGTGGTAACCAGCTTGGAAACCGCGCCGATGTCGCCGCAGCCGATCACCGGAACCTCGGTCGTCTTTTTGCCGCATACAGTGAAGATGTGGCCCATCTTCTCGTTTGCATCGGCACGCTTGTTGACCAGCGTCATATCCTGCTTGACCTCGCCGGACATAACCTTAAAGTAGGAGAAGCGGCCGTACTGGTCAGCGACCGTCTTAAATACAAATGCACAGGTAGAGCCGTTCGGGGTGCAGTTGATCTCAATCAGCTCGCCCTTTTCGTCCTCGCAGATCTCGACCGGCTTTTCATCGGGAGACGGCATGTAGTCCGCAATGCCCTTGAGCAGTGCGTAGGAGCCGATACCGGTTGCAGCAGTGCCGCAGAATACCGGCGCGAGAACCAGATCCTTCACACCCTGACGGATACCGGCGATCAGCTCTTCATCCGAGAACTCCTCGCCTGCGAAGTAACGCTCCATCAGGTCCTCAGACAGCTCGGCGATGTTCTCGCACAGTGCTGCACGGTGCTGATCGATACGGTCCTTCATGTTGTCCGGGATCGGGATCTCGACACGCTTGTTGCCTTCCATACGGTACGCCTTGCGGATAACGCAGTCCACAATGCCGACGGTATCGCGGTTGCCCTCAAAAATCGGGACAACGATCGGCGCTACCGATACGCCGAACTGCTTCTGCAGCTTGTGCAGAGAGTTATAGTAATCCAGAGTTTTCCTCGTCGATCTTGGAGATGTAGAACATACGCGGCATTGCGTGCTCCTCACAGTGAGCCCAAGCCTTTTCGGTGCCGACGCCCGGACCGGACTTGCCGGTTGCGACGATCAGCGCGGATTCCGCAACGCGCAGTGCGCACTGCACTTCACTTTCAAAATCAAAGAAACCCGGGGTATCGAGCAGATTGATCTTGCAGCCGTTCCACTCTACCGGCGCTACAGCCGTGGAAATGGAAAACTTGCGCTTGATCTCTTCGGGATCAAAGTCACAAACCGTGTTGCCGTCCGCGATCTTGCCAACGCGGTCGGTTACACCGGCGATATTGAGCAGGCTCGACCAGCGAGGTCTTGCCGTCGCCGCCGTGACCCATCAGACATACATTACGGATCTTGTTAACCGGATAATTCGCCATAGTTTATATTACACTCCCCTGCCCTAACCTGTCATCGTGCCCTGCCGGCACGTTATACTCCCTGGGCGCTTTGTTTCGCGGGAGCAATCCTCTCTTGCTGGATCGTTCCCTTGTTCGTTATTATACACCATATAAACCAGGTATGCAAGCAGTTTTTTGTGCAATTTTCATGTAGCATTTTTCACAACGCCGTCGAATAACAGCGGCGGCCACTTAGTGTACGTTTCGCACACATTCTGATAAAAAATCCGAATTTTCCTTTGTTTTGCATTTCCGAAAGATTTTCAGCGAAATCACTCGCTTTTGTTTATTTCTTACAAATAAAATGATATAATTTTAGTGCTACTTCACAAAAGGAAGAAAACACCCTTCGCACAATCTGACAAAGGGAAGCCTGTGACGGCATTTTGCACAGCTGGCCGTTCCGCCGATCTCAGGCAATATTCTACCGCAGTTTTGCAACACGATAGACGCATCTCCGGCGGTCAAGCATTTTTGCGGTATCTCGAATATCGCAGTAACTGAGAATGGAGAATTAACGCAACGGTTTCATTCTCCGTCCTCCATTCTCCGTTTTTCATAAAAGCCGCTTACCTGTCGGTAAGCGGCTTTGGGCTTTTTAGTTCAGGAAATCCTTCAGCTTCTTGGAGCGCGACGGATGACGCAGCTTACGCAGCGCCTTTGCCTCGATCTGGCGGATACGCTCGCGAGTTACGTTGAATTCCTTGCCAACCTCCTCGAGGGTGCGGGTATGGCCGTCCTCGATGCCGAAGCGCAGGCGCAGAACCTTTTCCTCACGCGGCGTCAGAGTCTTGAGCACCTCAACGAGCTGCTCCCTGAGCAGCATGAAGGAGGCCGCCTCTGCCGGTTCCGGCGCGTCGTCGTCCGGGATGAAGTCGCCGAGGTGAGAATCCTCCTCCTCGCCGATCGGCGTCTCGAGCGATACCGGCTCCTGCGCGATCTTCAGGATGTCGCGCACACGGTCAACCGGCATGTTCATCTCCTTGGCGATCTCCTCCGGGCTGGGATCGTGGCCCAGCTCCTGCAGCAGCTGACGGGAAACGCGGATAACTTTGTTGATTGTCTCAACCATGTGTACCGGGATACGAATGGTACGCGCCTGATCAGCAATCGCTCTTGTGATTGCCTGACGGATCCACCACGTTGCGTAGGTAGAGAACTTAAAGCCCTTGGTGCTGTCGAACTTCTCAACTGCCTTGATCAGACCGAGGTTGCCCTCCTGGATCAGATCGAGGAACAGCATGCCGCGGCCGACATAGCGCTTTGCGATAGAGACAACCAGTCGCAGGTTCGCCTCAGCCAGACGCTTTTTGCACGGTCGCCGAGCTTGATATCCTTCTCAAGCTGTGCGCGCTCTTCCGCCGGAATGGCATCGCCTTCGTTTGCGATACGCTCTGCGGCCTCGTTGCCCTTCTGCATGCGCTCTGCGAGCGTTACCTCCTCCTCAGGGGACAGCAGATCGACCTTGCCGATCTCCTTCAGATACATGCGGACCGGATCGTCAATGGCGAACGTCTCAGCCATGGCAGAGGTATCGACCAGTTCTTCCTCCGGAACCTCTTCCACTTCCTCCGGCTCAAAGGAGTCGTCATCGTCACCGATGACCTTCTCCAGCACACCGTTCGTCTCGACCTCGATGCCCATGGTCTCGAGCGTCTCGTACACCTTATCGATGTCCTCACTCGACAGCTCCAGATGGCTCAGTGCATCCGAGATCTCCTTGAGGGTCAGTCGGCCGTTCTTCTTGCCAAGCGCGAGCAGGTCGCGCAGGATCTGCTGCTGTGCTGCCTGCTGCTCCTGTGCGTTTGCGGCTGCATTTGCGTTTGCTTTCGTCATATCGTTTGTCCTCCGCGTTTTGTTTTTGATGCGTCCGAATGTAAGCAGCGGGTCCTCTCCCGCCTGCGTAATGGTTCCATCCTTGACGCGCTGCATTCGTATGGTGTTTATGTATTCCTGCAGTTCCCCGATGCTCTCCGGCCGGAATGCCGGGTTCGAGTATCGCGGACAGCAGGCTCATTTCGTTAGGCTCCAGCCATCCCTCAAAGGACAGCACATCGACCATCCGGTCGTTTCGGTTCAGTTCCAGCACGCGCTCGTATATCTTACGCAGCACCGGTGCGGAAAACCACGCCGGCTGCAAGTCCTTTTCGGCAACGGCAATCAATTTCTGGTCCGAGAACAGAAGTCTAAGCACATTCTCCTCGGCCTTGGCGGATTTCATGTCGGTATACGCCAGCGACCTGTCCTTTCGGCTGCGCCAGTCCGACCGGAGAGCGTATCTCACGCCGTTCGGCGGCCTTTCGCCGCTTGCGCTGAATGCCTAGTTCGCGCCGAACCTCAACGTTCATGGCTTCGGCGGTCACGCCTGCCATCTTGGCGGCACGTCCGGCGTAGACCTCGCGCTCGATGGTGCTCTCGATGCCGGCGAGCATCCTTGCTGCATCTCTGAGGAACAGCACGCGTGCTTCGTCGTCCTCAAGATCGTACTTTGCGGCGATCTGCTCAATGCGGAACGCGTTGTGGTCCTCACTGCGTTCAATGAGATTGCGGAACGCATCCGCGCCGCGTGCCTTGATGAATTCATCCGGGTCCTTGGCCCCCGGAATACGCAGCACCTTGACCTGCAGATCACATTTTTTCAGGATGTCGATCGCGCGCTGTGCCGCCGCCTGACCGGCTCCGTCCGCGTCATACGAGATGACAATGCGGTCGGTATGCCGCGCGATAATGCGCGCCTGCTCCTCGGTCAGCGAGGTACCAAGCGATGCAACCGCGAATCAAATCCCGCCTGATGCAGCGCAATGACATCCATATAGCCCTCGGCTAAGATAAAATAATCGTTCTTCGTGCTTTTTGACAGGTTGAGCGCAAACAGATTGCGGCTCTTGTGGAAGATCGGCGTTTCCGGCGAGTTCAGGTACTTCGGCTTGGAATCATCCAGCACACGGCCGCCGAATGCGATCACATGACCGCGCACGTCGATGATCGGGAACATGACACGGTTGCGGAACCGGTCGTAAATATGTCCCTTTTCGCTGCGGCTGACCAGACCGGCGTCCATGAGTTCCTCGCGCGTGTAGCCTTTGGCCGTCATCGCATCGATGAGCGCGTGGAAGGAATCCGGTGCATAGCCGAGTCCGAAACGGTTCATCGTCCTTCGGGACAGACCTCGGTTGATAAAATACTGCTGTGCGGTTCGGTTTTCCGGCCGCCAGAGTGTGTCATAATAATAGCGTCCGGCATCCCTGCAGAGCGCGTACAGACGCTCTCTGTGGCGCGCCGCTTTGCGCTCGGCTTCGCCCTGTTCGGGTATCTGCATGCCCGCCCGCTCGGCGAGATAGCGTACCGCATCCGGGAAGGTCAGACCTTCCGCCTTCATAATAAAGGTAATGACACCGCCACCTGCGCCGCAGCCGAAGCAGTGAAAGATCTGCTTGTCCGGCGAAACCGAAAACGAACCGGTTTTCTCGTTGTGGAAGGGGCACAGACCGAAATAGTTCGCGCCGCTCTTTTTCAGCTGCACATATTGCGAAACGATCTCTACAATGTCGTTCCGCGCGGACAGCTCGTCCAGAAATATACGGTCAAACGGCATTTCGTGCCCCTCCTTCCCTATTTATCGAACGAAAACGAATATATGATACCCATTTTCGTTAATCCTCAATCTTATTCCAGCTTTTCGGAATAAATAAATTCTTATAGACCGCTATCGAGTAGCGGTCGGTCATGCCTGCAACATAGTCGCACGCGATCCGCTCGAGCGCCTCCCCCGGGCCTGCAGCACGAAGTAATCATCCGGCAGCTCGTCGGGATGCTCGATAAAATATTCGTACAAACTGCGCAGCATGGATTTTGCGCGTTTTTCCTCGCGCTGTGCAGCCGTGCCGTGGTACACATGATCGAACATGAACTGCCGCAGCTCCATCATGTCCGCGTGCATCTGCTCGTCCATGCCGATCTCCAGATACCGCTGACCGTACTCGATCATCGCCGTCACCAACGTGTCAATGCGCTTGCCGTGCGTCTCACCCAGGCGTTTCCTCAAATGCTGCGGAATATCGTTCTCGCGGATAATGCCCGCGCGTACCGCGTCATCAATATCATGGTTGATGTAGGCAATGCGGTCGGCAAAGTGGATAATGCGGCCTTCCGGCGTACTCGCCTTGCGCCTGCCGGTATGGCAGACAATGCCGTTGCGCACCTCGCGCGTAAGGTTCAAATCCTCGAGCACATCCACAACGCGCAGACTCTGCTCGTTGTGCCGAAACCCGAACGGACAAACCTCATCGAGTGCCGCCTCTCCGGCGTGACCGAACGGCGTGTGCCCGAGATCATGTCCGAGTGCGATCGCTTCGGTCAAATCCTCGTTGAGTCCGAGCGCCCGCGCGATGGTCCGCGCAATCTGCGCGACCTCGAGCGTGTGCGTCAGCCGAGCACGGTAGTGGTCGCCCTCCGGCGAGATAAATACCTGCGTCTTGTTGCCCAGCCGCCGGAATGCCTTCGAGTGGATAATGCGGTCGCGGTCGCGCTGAAAGCAGGTGCGGTACGGACACGGTTCCATCGGGCGCAGCCTGCCTGCGGAGCTGTCCGCAAAGGTCGCCCACGGCTCAAGCACCGCGTGCTCGCGCTGTTCGTTCTGCTCTCGAATGGTCATATGTACCGCCTCCTCAGCCTCGGAGAATCCGTCACATAATAGTTATACGAAACGAAATCTGAAAATCCTCTTTTTCACAAAAAATTTTTTCAGAATTTTGTGAGCCTTGCAAGCCGATATTTACTTGACACGCCGACCCATGAATCGGGTCTCCATGACCTCGGCGTAAACCTGCCCTGCCGTGGCTTCGGCAAGCGCCCGATTGAGCTCGTCCTCCCGACCGGCGGGCAGCGTCACGGTCAGCGTTACATCCGCGCCGTAGTCGGTCTCCTCGACCGCGCAGCCGTGATCAGGCAGCAGGTGCAGAATAATCTCGTACAGATTGTACGGGCACGCGATGAGCGCCACCGTGTACAGGCTCATTCTCTGCACACCGGCCGCCGCGACAGCCACCTGCGCACCCTGCGTGTACGCGCGGACCAATCCGCCCGTGCCGAGCAGAATACCGCCGAAATAGCGCGTGACAACGCAAACGCAGTCGGTCAGGTTCTCGTGGCGCAGCACCTCGAGGATCGGCATGCCTGCCGTGCCCTGCGGTTCTCCGTCATCCGAGTAGCGCATCACATTGCCTTCACGGAGAATGTAGGCGTAGCAGTTGTGTGTCGCGTCCCAGTAGGTCTCGCGCATCTCCTTTATCTTCGCTACCGCCTCTTCGGCGGTTTCAACGTGCCACAGCCGTCCGGTGAACTTGGAGCGTTTTTCTTCAAATTTATCCTCGCCGTAATCGGCAAAAGGCACAAAGTAGTCTTTTTCCATCTATTTCACTCCGATGGGAAATTTAATTGAGAATTATGGTATCGCGCTACGCGCGATGATTTTCATACCGTCCTGCGGACGGACTCCCGTCGCAGCGCGGACGGAACTCGCGCAAGGATAGCTTTGTCGCAGCGCGGACGGAACTCGCGCAAGGATAGCTTGTCGCAGCGCGGACGGAACTCGCGCAAGGATAGCGACATTTTCCATTCTCAATTCTCAATCTTCCATTATATAAGTTGAAACTCTGCCGTAGGTCTTATCATCCACAACCGCCTCGACAATCGTGCCTTCCGCGGCATAGTCGGTCGAGTCGATCTGCGCTTCACGGTGCAGCATATCGAGCACGGCGCCGTCGCTGTACGGGATGCACAGCTTTACCTTATGCTTGCCCTTGCCGAGCGCCTTTTCGATGGCAGTCAGCAGGTCGTCAATGCCCTCGCCGCTCTTCGCGGAAATCTTTACGCCCTCATCCGGCCGGATGAACGGGATAACATCCGGATCGCACTTATCCGCCTTGTTGTACACCATCACGCGCGGAATATCCTGTGCGCCGAGCTGTGCCACAACCTTATCCACAGTCTGTGCATGAATCTGCCAGTTTTCGTCCGAAACGTCCACGACATGCAGCAGCAGATCGGCATACGCCAGCTCCTCGAGCGTTGCCTTGAACGCCGATACGAGATGATGCGGCAGCTTGCGGATGAAGCCTACGGTATCGGACAGAAGGATTTCCTGCGTATCCGAAATGCGTTTTTTACGCGTGGTCGGGTCGAGCGTATCGAACAAACGGTCGTTCGCCTCGATGCCCGCACCGGTCAGGGTATTCAGCAGCGTGGACTTGCCCGCATTCGTGTAGCCGACAATGGCAACCAGCGGCAGCTCGGCCTTTTGCGCTGGCGGCGCTGCACGGAGCGCACCTGACGCACCTGCTCCAGATCACGGCGCAGCTTTGTCGATGCGGCGGCGGATGTGACGGCGGTCGCTTTCAAGCTTGCTCTCACCGGGGCCGCGCGTGCCGATGCCGCCGCCGAGACGGCTCATCGCCTTGCCCATACCCGCCAGACGCGGCAGAATATACTGGTACTGCGCCAGCTCGACCTGCAGCTTGCCCTCGCCGGTGCGCGCACGCTGCGCGAAAAATATCGAGGATGAGCGCCGAACGGTCGAGTACCGTGCGGCCGGTCAGCTCCTCCAGATTGCTCATCTGCGACGGCGACAGCTCGTTGTCGAACAGGATCAGACTTGCGTCGTTCATCTCGGCAAGCTGCTTAACCTCTTCCGCCTTGCCCTCACCGATAAACGTGCGGGCATCCGGCGCCGGACGGCGCTGCAGCGTCATCGCAACGGCCTCCGCACCGGCAGTCTCCGCCAGCGCGCGCAGTTCGTCCATCGTGCGCTCGTCCGCATCCTGATCGGTGTTGAAGCTCGGACACGACAGACCGACCAGAACCGCCCGTTCGATCTGCTTTTCTTCTGTTTGATTGGTAAACGGCATGGAAAATTCCTCCTTGCTGTTAAATTGTCCTCTAATTACACCCAAACGCAAAACCGTACAAGACTTGATTTTCCGTCCGATTTGCGGTAATATAAAGGTAGAAAAAGTGAATATTTTTCCGTCACGGCAAACCGTGGCGGATTTTTGTTATATAGAAAATGCCCTATCGTTGTAAGTCAGCGCACCCTGCGGTAACATCTGTTATCAAATTAAACTCGTAGTTGCTGTCCATAACAACGCGTAAACGAGTTGCGCGGCACAGATATGCCGCGCCTGCGCAGAGTAAACCGTCTGTGTAGCAGTATGGTATCCGGCACTGCGGATAGGCCGGGACATGGGAGCACACTGTGCTCCCTACGGTAGAAAAAAATCTCTGCCGTTCCCCTATTTCGGAGCGGTCGCCGGTCTCTGGTCTGCGCCAAGCTAAGAAACAAAGGGAAACAGGAGTTAAGAGGGTAGAAACCGCAGGTGTCTACCCTCTTGCCCACCGCCGTGGGTACGGCGAATCTTCTGCCGTCCGCAGACGGCAACTCTCCGCTGAGGTTCAGCGAAAAACTTTCCGCCCGGACAGGATGAACCGCCTGTGCGGTTCAAGCGCGCCAGACCGCCTGTGCCGTGCCGCAAACACCCTTTCCGCAATCTGCGAACAGATAACGAAAAAGCCACCGAAAACACGTTTCGATGGCTTTTCTCATTTGTCCAGATTGAAACGCTTCTTTGAAGCGATCAACACGGCCGCCGCTGTCAACCAGCTTCTGCTTGCCGGTGAAGAAGGGGTGGCACTTGGAGCAAACGTCAACGACGATGTTCTTCTTGGTGGAGCCGGTCTCAATGACATTGCCGCAGGCACAGCGGATCGTGGTCTGCTTGTAGTCGGGATGGATGCCCTGTTTCATGTTGTTTCACCTCTTTCCACGGATATGTTTACATATCTCCAACAGTCGTAAAATTATCTTACCACATGTTTTCCGAAAATGCAAGCATTATTTTTCATAAATCAGATTTTCTTCTTTCCAGCCCGCAAGCACGGGAATCATGGACGCAGCAAGCTGCTTTGCGCCCGCCAGATCGTGCAGCAGATAATTGCCGCATTCAATGCGGCTCGCGCCCGGAATCTCGCCCTCGTAAGCGGCGATAAACGCCATGCTCTCCTGCACGAGCGCAATCGCATCCGACGGCTTCATATCGCGCACAAGGAAGTAGAAGCCGGTCTGACAGCCCATCGGACCGCAGTAGATGATCTGATCGGCAAACTTCGAGTTGCGTGCATAGGTTGCAAACAGGTGCTCGAACGTATGCCCTGCCGCAGGCTGGATATGTAAATACCCGCATTCGGGTACACCATGCGGATGTCATAGGTGGTAATGTCACCGTCGATACGCGAGGTATACATACCTGGCTTCAGTTTGTCATGGTTTACTTCAAAGCTGGCAATTCGTTTCATGCCTTTGCCTCCCTTTCAATACCAAGGAATCGAAGCTCCGTGCGGTATTCGCGCCAGAGCAGAATATACGAGATAAAGAATGCCGCGATCTCCGCGATTGGGAACGAGTACCAGACAGCATTCAAGCCGAACTGCTGACCCAGAATCCACGCCGCCGGAAGGATAACGACCAGCTGACGGCAGACAGACACGATCAGGCTGTTCATGCCGCGTGCGGTGGCCTGAAACAGCGTGGAGTTGATGATGCCGAACGCCGCGCCGAGGAACGACAGGCTGATGGTCTTGAGCGCCGGAACGCCGACCTCGATCATCTCCTGTGCGGCCGCTGCATCGGACTTGTCCACAAACAGCATGAGCATCTGCTCAGGCAGCAGCTGGAACAGCACCAGACCCAGACCCATGATGACGACAGCCGCCGTCAGCGTGATCTTGTACGCCCCCCATCAGACGCTTGCGGTTGCGTGCGCCGTAGTTGTAGCCCATAACCGGCAGCGCACCCCTGATTGAGTCCGAATACCGGCATAAAGACGAAGGTCTGCAGCTTGAAATACACACCGAGTACGTTGACCGCCGTCTGCGAAAGGCGATCAAAATGCCGTTCATGCCCGCCGTCATAACGGAAACGACGCTCTGCATGACAATACCCGGCAGGCCGACACGGTAAATGTCCTTGATCGTCTGTCCGCGCCACTTGAACTCCCGCATGTTGACATTCAGCACCTTCTGTTGACGGAACACGCCCCACAGACCAAGCGCCATGCCGAAGATCTGGCCGATAACGGTCGCGAGCGCCGCACCGCGAATACCCATCTCCGGGAACGGACCGATACCGAAGATCATCAGCGGGTCAAGAATGATGTTGATGATCGCACCGGTCAAACCCTGACACATCGGGATGATCATGTTGCCGCCGGACTGCTGGATCTTCTCGCACATCATCGAGATCATAACAAAAATACTCATGCCGACCGCAAGGTGCGAATACTGGATAGCATAAACCGAAACCGCCTCGCGCTCGCACCGAATGCGCCGACGAATACACCCGAAAATCCCCAGCCGAGGATGAAGAATGCGATGCCGCCAACAACCGCCAGCGCAACGCCGTGCTCTGCCGCCGAGTCCGCGTGCTTCTGGCGCTTTTCGCCCAGACGACGTGCGATCAGTGAGTTTACGCCGACACCGGTGCCGACACCGATCGCCACGACCAGCATCTGCAGCGGATATACGAGCGAAACCGCCGCCAGCGCATCCTGTGAATACTTGGCAACGAAGATACTGTCTACGATATTGTACAGCGCGTTGATGATCATGGAGATCATCGCCGGCAGTGCCATCGAAAAGATCAGCGGACCCATTTTCGCGGTTCCCATTTTATTCTGTTGTTCCAAAAATTTCAGCCTCCCAACGTAAAAAGGAAGCCGCGTTAGGATTTCTAACGCAGCTCCATACTCTCTTTCCTATATATAATAGGATATGATGCGTTATATTGCAAGTGTTTTTTACAGTTTATCCGCAAGTTCGGCAAAGGAATGCTCGACGAACACATCGCTGACCTGCCGGAGCGTGTCTTCGCCCTCCGCGTAGGCGGGCTCTGCCATGCCGCAGAGCGCAAAACCGGCTTTTTTCGCCGTTACGCCCGCATACGGCGCATCCTCGAACACCATGCACTCCTCTGCCGTCAGGCCGAGACGGCGGGCGGCTTCAAGATAGATGTCCGGCTCGTACTTGGGCACGCCTACGTCCTCGATGGTGAGCATGAACTCGAAATACTTCATCATGTCGCGGTCGATGAGCGCCTTCTCCGCGTGGCGGCGTGCCGTCAGCGTAGCGATGGCCATTTTGACGCCGCGTGCGCGCAGACCTTCGAGAAAGTCGATCACGCCGTCCTTCGGCCGGGCAATCGTCTCGTAGCGCGAGGTGATCATCTCGTCCATGCCGTCGAGCATCTGCTGCTGGGTCAGCGGCAGGTTCGGATAGCGTTTCAGAAAATACTCCGCGACCTGCGGCTGGGAAAAGCCCTCGCATACCGCGTAGTCCGCGTCTGTGATGTGAACGTCGAACTGCGCAAGGTAGCGCTGTGTCAGTCGTTTCCAGACCGGCATGGAGTCCAAAAGCGTGCCGTCCATGTCGAAAATTGCACCTTTGAAATTCTGCATTGGTTTTGTTCCTTTCGAGAACGTGTATCCGTAGGGCGTGACGACCTCGGCACGCCGCCTTTTCAGCAACTGCACATGATTTACACGGCGCGCCGAGTCGTCGCGCCCTACGGATGGTTGGTTATTTGGTTTTGCGGTCGATAAACTGCGGTCTGAGCTTGGAATAGAGGATCTTCTGCTCACTGTACAGGCCGTAGTAGCCGGAGAGCATATACGAGATGGCGATGACCAGCGCGAACAGCGCAAGGCTCTGACCGCCGAACAGCTCATACGCCAGCAGAATGGATGTGAGCGGCGAATTGGTCACGCCGCAGAACACAGCCGTCATGCCGAGACCGGCCGCAAAGGACGGCGCCAGACCGAAAAATCCGCCGTAGGCGGCGCCGAAGGTCGCACCGATGAACAGCACGGGCACGATTCACCGCCTTTATAGCCGACGCCGATGGTAATCGCCGTCAGCACCAGCTTGAGGAAAAACGCCTCGTAGGCCGCATGACCGGCAATCGCGCGTTCAATAACCTGCATGCCTGCACCGTTGTAGTCTCGGGTGCCGAGCAGCAGGCTGATAAGCACAACGACAGCACCGCCGACCGCGATGCACGCGTACTGATTCGGCAGAAAATGCTTGAACAGATGGCCGATTTTATGGAAGATGATGCACACGAGCGTACTCAGTCCGGCGCAGACCACGCCGAACGCCACTAGCTTTACAATAAGCAGCACATCCGTATTTTCCGGCACACCGGAGAGCGTAAACGCGGTCGTGCCGCCGCCAAGCTGTAGCGCCACTTGATGCGCGATCACGCTCGCGAGGATGGACGGAAACAGCGCCGCGTAGTACATCACGCCCACGCTGATAACCTCCATTGCGAACACGCTCGCCGCAAGCGGTGTGCCGAACAGTGCCGAAAAGCACGCCGCCATACCGCACATGGTAATCGTGCGGGAATCCTTGTCGTCCAGGTGCATCAGATGTCCGATATTGCCCGAAATCGCACCGCCGAGCTGCAGCGCCGCACCTTCTCGTCCGGCAGAGCCGCCGCAAAGGTGGGTCAGCACCGAGGTGATGAAGATGCTCGGAGCAAGCCGCAGCCGCACCGGATGATCCTGCCGCACCGAGGTCAGGATAAAGTTAGTGCCGCGCTCAAGCGGCATATCCATTTTACTGTACCAGAACGCGATGAAAACACCGACCAGCGGCAGAAAATACAGTGTCCAGCTCTGCTCCTGCCGGGTTTCGGTCGCCCATTCAAGCGCGTGCTCAAACGCCGCGCCGACCGCGCCGACGACCACGCCCTGTGGGGCAATTTGGTGAGTAAACTATGCTTATTTGCTCGTAGATGAGGTTTCCTTTGAGCACAACATCGTGTGCGCCGCCCTCGACGATCGAGGTTGCGGATACCAGCGTGATCTTTGCCTTCTTCTGGAACCCGGAATGGACAGAGAGCCGCAGTTGCACATGGTGGAACGTACCTTGCTCAGGGTCAGGCCGAGGTTGTCCTTCAGCGAGCCTGCGTACGGAACGTAGGAGTCAACGCCTTCTTCAAACGAGAGCTTCTTGTCGCCGCCCATATCGTATCTCTGCCAGTTTCTTGCACGGTTAGAGCCTTCGCCCCAGTATTCCTTAACATAGCTACCGTTGATGTTGACCTTGTTCGTCGGGGACTCGTCAAAGCGAGAGAAGTAGCGGCCGAGCATGAGGAAAGTCAGCGCCCATAGCCAGCGCCAGCGTGCATGGTAGTCGTGAACGATACCGCCGTCAGAGCAAACAGGAACATAAATGCCTGTTTCTTCGAAATATCTGTCACGCTCCTCGCATACCTCGATAAGTGCTGTAGCCTGTCCTCTGCCTATACCCTTCTGTTCACGGGTAATGCAGATAGAGCCGCCGCCGATGCCGACCTTGATAAAGTCTGCGCCGCAATCTGCGAGGAAGCGGAAGCCTTCCTTATCAACAACGTTACCTGCGCCGACCTTTACGCTGTCGCCGTACTTTGCACGGATCCAGTCGATAGTCAGCTTCTGCCACTCGGAGTAGCCCTCGGAACTGTCGATACACAGAACATCAGCACCTGCGTTAACGAGAGCAGGAACACGCTCTGCGTAGTCGCGGGTGTTGATGCCTGCGCCGACTACATAACGCTTGTGCTCATCGAGCAGCTCAAGAGTTTGCCTTGTGGCTGTCGTAGTCCTTACGGAATACCATATAAACAAGGTGCTGCTTGTCGTCTACCAGCGGCAGAGAGTTCAGCTTGTTGTCCCAGATGATGTCGTTTGCGATCTTGAGGCTGGTATCTGCCGGAGCGGTGATCAGCTTGTCAAACGGAGTCATGAACTCCTCAACCTTAACGCTGCGCTCCATGCGGGAAACGCGGTAGTCGCGGCTGGTGACAATACCGAGCAGCTTGCCGTTAGCGGTGCCGTCATCGGTAACAGCCATGGTGGAGTGACCGGTGCGCTTCTTCAGCTTGAGAACCTCCTCAAGGGTGGTGTCCGGCTTTACGTTGGAGTCGGATACGATGAAGCCTGCCTTGTAGTTCTTTACGCGGGAAACCATGGCAGCCTCACTCTCGATCGACTGCGAACCGAAGATAAAGGAGATACCGCCCTCCTGCGCCAGTGCGATCGCCATACGATCATCCGATACCGACTGCATGATCGCGGAAACCATAGGAATGTTGGCATACAGCGCGGATTTCTCGCCCTTTTTGTACTTAACGATTGGTGTGCGCAGGCTTACGTTCGCCGGCATGCACTCCGCAGAAGAATACCCCGGTACCAGCAGATATTCGTTAAAGGTATGCGAAGGTTCACTGAAATAATACGCCATTTCGTCGTTCTCCTTTTTCTCCAAATAGGTCGTTTTTGATAGTTAAGTTTATTATATCCTTTTTGCCCTGTAAAGTAAAGCGGGCATATGACGGTTTTTCACGATTTTTGCCGCATGCGTGTTATGCAATCCGTGCAATAAACTGCCGCGAAACTACAGTTTCACCGACACGCAGGAACGAACCGTGGGCCGTTCCAAAGTCATCCGAAAGTTCCCATACGGAAACTTTCTCCTCTCAGGGTGTAAAAACGTGATACACGCTCCTGGTTTGCTCTCATTAAACATTTTTAAGGATAGAGGCCTACGGGCTACGAATTTGCACAGCAAA
>VOFB01003942.1_pt1 | contig 29870 bp, 51 predicted proteins | sample 5384141 | NCBI WGS metagenome assembly VOFB01 (sample SAMN12384721, study PRJNA508395) | human gut metagenome | isolation source: healthy gut A | host: Homo sapiens | reverse complement strand
CTGCATCAACGGCTGTGTACTGCCCCTATCATGGGCAAAATAAACATATTCCCAAAAAGCTGACCCGGAAGAGGTGCGCCGGGGAAGTCATTGCTCTGCAGGACATGGGTCACAAACGCCTGGCCATTGAAGCCGGCGAGGATCCGACCTAATAATCCATAGATTACATTCTCAATGCATCCGCACCATCTACTCCATCAAACATAAAAAGGCGCCATCCGCCGCGTTAATGTAAACATTGCCGCCACCACCGTGGAAAATTACACAAACTCCGCGACGCTGGCATTGGTACCTATATCCCTGTTTCAGGAAACCTACAACAAAAAAAACTATGAAGCCCTCCATCCCACCGGCCCTAAGCACGATTACGCCTACCATACCGAAGCCATGGACCGCGCCATGCAGGGTGGTATTGATGACGTGGGACTGGGTGTGCTGTTCGGCCTGGAGCAGTACCGCTATGAATTCTGCGGACTTTTAATGCATGCCGAGCACTTGGAAGCCGTCCACGGCGTCGGCCCTCACACCATCAGTGTCCCCCGGATCTGTCCAGCTGATGATATCGATCCGGGCACCTTTTCCAATGCCGTTAACGACGATATTTTTGCCGAAACTGGTGGCCTGCATCCGTATTGCTGTACCATATACCGGCATGATCGTTTCCACCCGCGAGCCAGAAATCCCGCGAGCGGGTGCTACATTGGGCATTTCCCAGATCTCCGGCGGCTCCCGCACCAGCGTGGGCGGCTATCAGGAGCCGGTGCGCCCCCCAGGATACTGCCCAATTTGACGTGTCGGATCAGCGCAGCCTTGACGAAGTGGTGCGCTGGCTGATGGAGATGGATTACATCCCCAGCTTCTGCACCGCCTGTTACCGCGAGGCGCCGGCCGCACCGGCGACCGGTTTATGTCTCTGTGCAAGAACGGCGAAATCCAGAACTGCTGCCACCCGAACGCCCTGATGACGCTGAAAAGAATATCTGGTGACTATGCCTCCCCGGAAACCCGGAAGATCGGCGAACAGCTCATTGCGCAGAAACGTGGAAACATCCCCCGCAAGTTGGTGCACGACCGCGTGCCAAATATTCAAAGAAATCGAACAGGGCGCGCGGGACTTCCGCTTGATCGAACGGGGAACCCATGGTTCCCCATTTTGACTCCTTGTTCTTTTGTAGATATCGCGAATCCAGTGAAGTTTGTCTTTTTTTTTATTTAAAAAAATAGAAAATTTATTTTGTATATTGACATTTCTGCACAAAGATATAATATATAAGCTATAAATTGTGAATTGATTCACAATTTGTCAGGCGGCTGTATCAGGCTCCTCTCTTCCAACCGTGTCAACACGTGTACTGCCGGAAAAACGGGATCAGCGCACGCATCTGTGCCACCCGTTTTTCGATACAGCGGCCGAACGGTATGAAATGCGATTTTGCATCCATGGATGCTTCCCTTTTCTTCATTTTACTTTTCCCTCTCATTTTCTATCTGTCACACGAAAAAACAGCCAATGTTTTCCATTGGCTGTTTTTCGTTTTATACATATTTTTCGTCCCCTATTGCATATTGCACAAATTTTTTTATAATAAGTTGATATTTTAGAGAGAAGGTTTTTGCATAAGTTACCAGCTTCTTACCGGTCAGCCAGCAGGTCGTCATTTTGTTTCTTCTGATCGGAGTCGGTTTTGTCTGCGGAAAAACAAAATTTTTTGGACAATTGCCGTCACCGGTATGACGGATTTCGTGCTCTATATCGTCACCCCTGCGTGATGATCCAACCCTGCAGCGCGAATTTGACGCCTTCTCGCGGGCGCTTTCTGCAGGCTGTCCTCTTGCCGCCGTCACAACCTTTATCGGCTATTTTCTCGCCCGGCGCGACACTGCACGACCAGCAGCCCGAGCGCGAGTGTGTGTCACCATTTCGCTGCCATTTTTCCAACTGCGGCTTTATGGCCCTTCCTCTGGAAGGCACCTGCTGGGGACCGGCATGTTTTTTCGGCGCGGCTTTTCTGGCAGTATTCAATATTATGAACTGGACGCTGGGCTGTATATGATGAGCCGGAACCGACAGCTGCTGTCCCTGCGCAAGCTGATTACCAATCCGGCATCATCGGCGTCACGATCGGCGTGATCCTGTTTTTTCACCTCCTCCACTCTGCCCTCGCTAATCAACGCCCCCGTCGATTACTTGGCCGCGTTGAATACCCCATTCCGATGGTCGTCATTGGTTACCACCTGTCTCATGGCAAGCTCTCCGTCGTTTTCCGGGATTTCCGGGCTTGGCTTACCATTGCTGAAACGGCTTGTCATCCTGCCGCTGATCGGTCTGGGACTAGGCATCGCAACCGCATATGAACGCCATGGCCTCATTGCCTCGTATGGTCGCTCTGTGTGCCCCGGTAGCCGCAATCTGCACCATGTTCTCCGTGATTTACGGACAGGACTCAGAATTGTCCGTTGCCTGGTATCCCTGAGCACGTTGCTCTCTATTCTCACCATGCCGGTCATCATCGTCGCAGACGATAGTGTCTCTGCCTTAAATCTGCCACTATCTATAGAAAAGCCGAAGCTACGGACGGTTGGTCCGCGGCTTCGGCTTTTTCTCTGTTTGATCCCACTCAGCGATCGCAAAACGCCCGCATCGTTTCCAGCTCGCTGTCCTCTCTGGAATAACGGAGACACCGCACAGCACCCAGCCTTTCCCTTTCCGGCACAACTCGGCAAAGGTATAGCAGCAGTATTCTGCGCCCGTTCAGCGCGAAATGCTTCTTCTTCCCGGAGATACACCTGCAGTTCTTATCATTCTGGATCTGAACAAATACGTTGTCCACATCCGTCCAGATGCTGATCGAGCACATTGGCTCCGCCGATGTTCATAAAGAACACGATGCGCCGCACACTTTCCGGGCAGTTCCTTTAGGCGGACGCGAGATCCTCGTCGCTGCCGCCGCCAAAGCCGGAGCGGTCGTCCTTGCTTAACAACACCGCGCCGCTCCTGTCGGCTCCACAACCCGGGGCCATGATGAAACACCAATTCCGCTTCCTGCGCGTATCGTGTTCCACAATAGCTGCCAGGTTCAAATCCGTATCCCTTTCAGAAATACCAATACAGCTGCCGCTACCTGACCTTCGATCTTCTCTCCGCCGCGCTTCATGTCCCAGCCCAGCTGCACATGAACGACGGCGTCTCTCGACCTCCACTTCAAACGAATTCCAATCTCAATACCTTATCCATCATCACCGCCCTTTGCTTTTTGCGTCTTTTTCTCTTCATTGTATCAATTTCTATCCCCAAAGCAACTGATTCACTCGAAAATACCCTTTTGTTTTTCAAAAGAGACAAATCTCATTCTTTTTTCTGAAATCCGCAGAAGTCCTTCACAGCCCGCCTTGATATCGCGGTATGTCGCCTCGAAATCACCGTATACCAAGGATCTGCATCACCGGCCTGCCCGTGAAATCCAACAGGCGAAATATTTTTCCCCTCCGGATCGCCGCCGCAAATGCGGTACATATTGCGCAGGTTGGCGCTATCCATACCAATGGAGATAATCGTATCGGTTATAGTCTCCCTTGTCATCTGACGAGCCGTCTTTCCTGCACAGGAAATTCCCAGACGGCCCAAGATTGACCGAGTTCCCCCAGTGCGCCGTTGCCAATTTCTCCGTGCTGGTGGCAGCAGAGGCAATGTCAAATTGCTCGCTTTCCCTTCCTGTTTTAATTAAATCTCGCAGAAAAACTCCGCCATTGGGCTGCGGCAAAATTGCCATGGCACTACAAATAGTATTTTCGTCATTTTTTCTACAGTGCCCCCAGTTCACAAAGACGTATCATACAAAGTTCTTTCAGTTCACATGCAAAGCAATCGCCGACAGGGATTTGTACCCTTCACAAATTCTGCAGCTTTTCCCACAGCGGTTCCTCCGGCGTCACTGGATAGACTTTGCCAGAAGCCCGCCCCGCAGATTCGGCACACCCTGTTCAGCGTCCGCGTTCCAGTCCTCACGGGCAGGATCAGGGCATCATTGAAATACATGGCTCCGGAAAGTCCGTTCTCCCATCCCGGCTTCCACTCGGGAATCCACCAGCCATGAGGGCACGCACGGTGCCTTCCGGCTGCACGGCGTCACACTTCACCCGCAAAACCATACGACCGTGGGTGCCAGCCAGACCCACCGGCCATCCTCCCTGGATCGCGCCGCATCGTTTGGATGCAAATAGGCTTCCGGGCATGGATCTATGCGGCAGGGCTTTGATCTGGAGATTTTGTCGATAATTTGCCTTATCCCGCAGCCCAACGAACACCGTCAGCGGATACTGCTCTGCCAACGCCGGTGCGTTGCGCGGTGTCTGAGCCGCTTCCCTATAGTAAGGCGGCGGATCGCGCCCAGCTGTTCAAGCACCGTGCTGTACAGCTCAATTTTCCCGTGGGCGTGGCAAAACCGGTTTCCAGCGGATTAACCTGCGCCGCGTCGCCCAGGAACATGGCGCCTTCCACATCTTTCAACGTTTCCCCCGCGGGAAACCCGGTAATCCAACAGCGCCTCGTCATCCGGCCAAGGAAAATAAGACTGCAGGCCCATCCGATCCGCCAGCCCCTTTGAGCAGTGCGCCAGGCTGCGGCATTCGCCCCGTGGCTGAAGCACCTGCTGCTGCACCATGGCGCCGCCAGCGCCGTCCCTGATTCATCAGCGCCGGGCGCTCCAGGAAATAGTCCGCCGGCAGAACATAATCCGCCAGCTGCGCCGTGGGTGTCAGCCAGTGATCAAACACCACAATCAGCTCCTGACGCATCAGGCCTTCCAAAATGCCCTGCTGATTCACATAACCCATCAGCGCATTGCTGCCCAAGTTCAGCAGCGCGCGCGCGGGTGCTGATCCGTGCGCATAGCGCGGAATACCGCCGCAGGATTAGCCATAAAACTGGCCTCAAGATCCAGCCATTCGATGCCGTATACCCGTTTCACAGCAGCGCGCAAAGGCTCATAGCCCCGGTAAAGAGCAGCGGATAGCGATCCGCTCCTAACTGTTTTTCCTTTTGTTCCTGGAAAGCATTTCATGCAGTTCCAGCTGTGACACATTGACCAACGCAGGTTCGGGCTCTGCAGCTGTTCACACTTCCCCACAAAGCCACAGATGCTGACCAGCAAATCCTCACAGCGGATGCCGGATGTACTGTTCACCTGCATATCCAGAATTGGCCCCAGAATCACGGACGGTCCCGCTGTGGCAAACAGCCGCGCAGCTTCCGCGATCTGCTGCGCATCACATCCGGTGATAGCAGCCACCTTTTCCAAATACTCCTGCAGCCTCTCTCTCAGCTGTGGAAAAACCATAGGTATAACGGGCCACAAACTCTTTGTCGTATAGTTCTTCCTCCACAATCACGCGCAAAAACCCAGCAGCATGGCCGTATCGGTGCCATAGCGCAGCGGCAGATGAATGTCCGCCCGCCAGGCGTTTTCCGATTTGCGTGGATCCAGAACAATCAGTTTTGCGCCCCGCGCCAGAGCTGCATCCAGCTGCGCCGCCTGGCCGCCCAGTTCCCCCCGATGGGGATTGTGGCCCACCAAAAAGGATGCAGTTGGCTGACGACAGATCCTCGGCAATCGACGTACCGAAAGTGGCACGGTGCACCTGCAGCGTATTTCCTCGCACATATGCAGACCCGAAATAAAGTTGGGCGAGCCGATCAGGTTCATAAAGCGCCGGATCATACCCTGGTCGCCGCTGACATTACCCATCAGTGATGAAACAGCAACGCTCTCTGGGCCGTATGTTCCGATGATCTGCCGCAGCCGCGCAGCAATCTCGTCCAGCGCCTGATCCCAGGAAATAGGCACCCACCGCTGCGCCCCCCGCGTCCCCACGTTTTTCATCGGGTGCAGAATACGGTCGGGATGATTGATATGTTCTTTCCAGCTGTGGGCCTTAAAACAGATGGCTTTCGGGTCTTCATAGGGCTCCAGCCCCTGCAATACGCCACCCACAACATTGGCTTTCAGCGGACAATAATTGTCACACACCGTACAGATCACATGTTTCGTCTCTGCATTTTTTTCCCCGTTGCACCATAGTTTCTCCTCCCTATTCGTTCAAAATTCCAGCTGATCCAGAAGCGCTTCCAGCGCCGCGACGCCGTCTTCGCCCAGCCGGTGTTCCACATCCGCCTGCGCCGCGCGCCAAAGCGGACGGGCCTGCTCAAAAAGGCTCCGCCCCGCCCCGGTCAGTGTCAATGCCCGGCTGCGCCGCCCTGGTTCTGCCGCATCCGTCACCCAATGCCGAGCCAGCACAGGCTTGAGCGTGCGCACCAGGTCGTTCGCTCCAACTCCATCTCTTCGGCCAGCACACTGACACTGACCGGCTCCAGCCGTTCCAGATGCGCCAACAGAGAATACTGCCCCACCGTCAGCCCCACAGGCGCCAGCGCCGCGTCGTACTGCTCCGTAACCCGACTGGCCGCCCGGCGCAGCTGAATGCAATAACACGTGCCGCTTCTACGTCTTTTCTCTGCCACAACTGCTTTTTACCTCCACATTGTGTATATACACGAATAATACATATTTTTCCTTCCCGTCAAGCGTTCCCTGTGGTCTTTCAAAATTCGGCAAAATGCTGAAACGCACGAACCGCCCGCCGGAAACACAGCAAATGCCTTTCCAGCGGACGCACCGGCAAAATGCCGCCTCACCCTTTGATGCTTATTCGATTCCAGAGCCGGACTGGCAGGAACGCCAGAATGCCTCGATCTGCGTGCGATCCGCCCGCACGCTTCCCTGCAGGAACGTATCCTCCCGGCCGCCGCCGCGGCGTTCAGCGCCTCGTTCAGCGCTTTTGCCCAAAGGGCGCAGATTTCCTTCCTGCGCCGCCAGAGCATACTGATATCCCGTGTCCTCAGCACCGGAGAACACCAACACTGTGCCGCCGCAGGTTTCCTTCACGGCGTCTGCCAAACGGCGCACACCGTCTGCATTCAGCTCCTCCTCAAACAGGAGTATCGCCCTGGCCGCTCTGCTGCTGTGCTAAAACTTCAAAGCGCTTCTGCTCCAGCGCAACACACCGCTTCCGGGCAGCGTCCCGCTCTTCCAGCAGCCGGCGCACCGCCTCAGCTGTATGCAGCGGCCGCGCGGACAGGACCGCAGAAATCATACGGTTCTGCTGCACTGTATCCAGATAATGATAGGCCCGCCGGCCTGCCGCATACTCCACCCGCACACCGCCGCGCAGCCGCGTCACAGACAAAATTTTGATCAGCCCCACTGCGCCGGTATGCTCCACATGGATGCCGCAGCAGGCGCATACGTCAATCCCGGAATGGTAACAATGCGCACCGGCCCCGTTAGGGCCTTTTTTGCTGCGGTAATCCAGCCGGGCCAAGGTGCTGTCATCCGGCCAGGAGGCTTCCACCGGCAGATCCATCCACACCGCCTCATTGGCCACCCGCTCCATTTCAAACAAAGCCGATTCGTCCAAAATGCCGTTCAGGTCAATAAACGTGCTCTCTTTTTCCCATGTGGAAACCCACGTTGTCAGGCCATAGCGCCGGTGAATCACACCAGTGAGAATATGGTCGGCGGTATGCTGCTGGGCATAATCAAATCGGCGGGCCACATCCACCTGCCCCGCACCTCCGTGCCCGGCAGCAACGGCTGCTCAACCGGTGCAGAATGCAGCCCTTCTGCTCCCTGCACATCGAGCACCTCCAACCGCTCCAGCGTCCCCGGTCACAGGGCTGTCCGCCGCCCTCAGGATAGAACGCCGTGCGGTCCAACACAACATCCCAGCCATCCTTTGCCTCACGGCATTCCAGCACAGCCGCTGTAAAGGCGCTTAACTTGCCATCATTGTAATACAGTTTTTCCGTTTCCATTCAAAATCCGCCTCACTTTTCGGCTCGAACCTCATGGTATTTTGTAATATTTTGTCATTTTATTTCATATAGTAATCATTCTTCACTTTTGCAAACCCCTCGCCCTCTGCAGTACACTCAGCGCACAACGGGCAAAAAGGGGACTATGTCCCCTTTTTTTATGCTTCACATAGCTTTTCCTTCGCCACCGCCAGCATCAGTTTAATGCGGTTTTCCTGATTCACCCGGGTGGCGCCGGGATCGTAATCCACCGGCACGATGTTCGCACCGGGATAGCGGTCTTTGATCTTATGGATCATACCCTTGCCGCACACATGGGTAGGCAGGCACCCAAAAGGCTGGGTGCAGATGATGTTCTCATAACCATGCACAATCAGCTCCACCATTTCCGCGGGCAAGAACCAGCCCTCGCCCATGCGGTTTCCCAGACCGATCAACCCCTTCATCGGCTCCTTGGTATCCTGATAGGCAGAAAGCTGCATAAAGTCGGAAAACTTTTCCACTGACTCCATAAACACCTGTTCTATTTTTTCCAGATAATTAAGCAGCTTTGTCGCCACCAAATATTTTACCCGGCTGCCGCCGTAAATCAAAAAGTCCTGGATGCGGGCGTCCACTTTGAACATCAGGAAGCCCAAAAGCCCCGGAACCATCACTTCGCACCCCTGTTCAGCCAGGAACTTCTCCAGCCCGTTGTTGGCAAAGGATGCGTATTTCACATAGATTTCGCCCACCACGCCGACGCGCACCTTTTTCTCCTTGCGGCGCGGGATGGCAGCAAAGCTGCGGATGATGTTTTGAAATTCTCCGCATCTCCCGCAGCGTGTATCCCCGGGAAGCGCGGAACTGTTTGGAAATATTGTCCACCCACAGCCCCACCAGCTGGTCGGTTTTGCCCGCCTCAATTTCATAAGGCCGGGTCTGATTGCTCAAAAGCATAATCATATCGCCGTAGATCACACCAGCCAGCATCCGGCGGATGATGGGCAGCGTCAGGGAAAAGCCGGGATTCGTCTCCGTCAGAGAGGGTTGAAAGAAATCACAGGCACATAATCAAAGCCTGAACGCGCCAGAGCCTTGCGGATGATGTGGATATAGTTGGAGGCCCGACAGCCGCCGCCAGTCTGCATAATGATCAGCGCCACTTTGTGGGGATCGTATTCCCCACTGGTCAGCGCATCAAGGAACTGGCCCGTGACCAGCAGCGCGGGGTAGCAAATATCGTTGTGGGTGTATTTCAGACCCAGCTGCTTGACCCGCTCGCCGGAATTATCCAGCAGCGCCACCTTGTAGCCCTCGCTCAGGAAGATATTGCGCATGATGTTGAAGTGGATGGGCAGCATATCCGGCACCAGGACGGTGTACTCCTTCTTCATCTCTTTGGTGAAGAGCAATCTGCCGTTCTTGTCGTATTTCAATTCTGCCATAACTTGTTTATCTCTCCTTCTGCTCCAATGCCGCCAAAAAGACTCCGCAGGCGCACCTTCACGGTGCCAAGGTTCGTGATTTCGTCAATTTTGATCTGCGTATAAATTTTTCCCGGCGCGCTCCACAATGGCGCGGCATTCGTCGGACGTAATGGCGTCCAGCCCGCAGCCGAAAAGAAATCAGCTGCACTAGCTCCATGTCCTTCTGGGTACCGATGTATTTGGCCGCGGCATAGAGCCGCGCATGATACGTCCACTGGTTGAGCACATGAACGGGGAATTTCTTTTCCCGATCGCTCAGGCAATCCTCCGAAATCACCGCCAGGCCCAAAGCTTGTCAGCAACAGGTCAATACCGTGGTTGATTTCGGGATCGGCGTGATAGGGACGGCCGCCAGGCAGAGGATTCGCTTCCCCTCAGCGCGAGCCCTGTCAATGATCTCTGCGCCCTTCTGCCGCACAGCAGCCAGATAGGCATCCCGGGCAGCATAGGCCTGATCCGCCGCGCGCCGAACGTCCTTGAGCCGGATGCCGCCGAAATACTTCTGCAGCGTTTCGGTCATCTTTTCCGGAAAGTCGTGACGCACATGGGGACCGACATAGTCGTTGATAAGCACCGTGCCGCCGCGCATGGTCATGTTGGCCGCAATCGTTTCCGGGTAATAAGCCACTACGGGACAGTTGTAGTGGTTGTCGCCCAAATGCTCGTCAAAGTTGAAGCTCATGCAGGGGGTAGTAGATGGCGTCCACCCCCATATCCAGCAACTCCTCCACATGACCGTGGAGCAGCAGGCCGGGAAACACACCGTGTCGCTGGGGATGCTGGCCTGCCCTTTTTCGAAGGTCGTCCGGCTGGACTGGGGCGACACGATCGTCTCAAAGCCCAGCTCGGTGAAAAAAGGCATGCCAGAAGGGCGCCATCTCCCACATGTTCAGCCCCAGAGGGATGCCGATGCGCTTTCCCGCATCCCCTGCACCGGGGCAAGGCGCTTCATGTATTCCTGCTTAAAGCGGTAAATATTCAGCTCATCGCTGACCGCTTTTTTGGTCACCGGCCGTTCGCAGCGGTTCCCGCCAATATATTTTGTCCCGTCGGCAAAAGTATTCACCGTCAAACGGCAGTGGTTCTCCACAGGCCGCAGGTAACGGGCGCACCTGGTGGGTAAAGCCCTCCAGTGCCTCCCGGCCCAAAAGCGTACTCCCTCTGCCCCGGCGCAGCCATGGACTGGGCGTGCAGCGCACAGCCGTACGCCCCATCAGCCCGGCAATGGCCGGCCGCACCACGTGGGTGCCAAGTTCTCGCTCAAAGGCCCGCAGAACCGCATCGTTCAAAAAGGTGCCGCCCTGCACCACAATGTGCTGCCCCAGATCCTCCAGGCTTGATGGCCGGATTACCTTGTAAATGGCATTTTTCACAATACTGACAGACAAGCCCGCAGAGATGTCGCCGGTGGTAGCACCATCCTTCTGCGCCTGCTTGACGGAGGAATTCATAAACACCGTGCAGCGGGAGCCGAGATCCACCGCACCGGCAGCATAGAGACCCAGCTTGGAAAACGTTTCCACATCATAGTGCAGCGCGTTGGCGAAAGTCTGCAAAAAAGAGCCGCAGCCCGAAAGAACATGCCTCATTCAGATAAATATTATCCACCACGCCGCCTTGTACATGGAAGCACTTGATATCCTGCCCGCCGATGTCCACAATAAACTCCACTTCCGGCATAAAGCGCCGGGCGGCCGTAAAATGGGCCATCGTTTCCACCAGCCCGTAATCCACATGGAATGCATTTTTGATGATATCTTCACCGTACCCCGTCACACAGGCGGCAGCAATGTGAAGGTCGGGCTTTCTCCGATACAGGTCCAGCAGAAAGTCCCGGATCACCGGCACAGGATTGCCGGAATTGGAGAGATATGCAGAGTGCAGCAGCGCACCGCTCTCATCGGTCACCACAGCCTTGAGGGTAGTGGATCCGGCGTCAATGCCCAGATACGCTGGCCCCGCCAGCGTTTCCAGCGTGCCCAGGGCACGTCCGCCGCAGCGTGACGCGCACGGAATGCCTCATATTCCGCCTCTGTTTCAAACAGCGGCGGCAGCGTTTCCCACTCGCTGTGGGAAACATATTGTTTCAGCGTTTCGATGACCGCCGGCAGATCGCAGCGTTCTTTGGCTGCATAGGCCGCCCCCAGAGAAACATAATAAAGCGAATTCTCCGGGCACGTTCCGGTAACACCCAGCACCTCGTCAAAGCACCGGCGCAGCATGGGCATAAACGTAAGCGGGCCGCCAAAGGTAAAGAATATTCCCTTCACCGGCCGCCCCTGAGCCAGTCCGCCGATGGTCTGATTCACTACCGCATAGAAGATGCTGGCGGCGATATCGCTCTTCTTCGCCCCCTGGTTGAGCAGGGGCTGAATGTCGCTCTTGGCAAACACGCCGCAGCGGGACGCAATCGTGTACACCCGCTCATGCTGCCCGGCCAGGGCGTCCATATCAGCGGCATCCACATCGAGAAGGGTGGCCATCTGGTCGATAAAAGCTCCCGTACCGCCGGCACAGGTGCCGTTCATGCGGGCCTCCATGCCGCCGTTGCTCACAAAAGGATCTTTGCATCCTCGCCGCCCAGCTCGATGATGCAGTCTGTTCCTGGCGCGTTGCGCTCTGCGGCAAGTTTGGCCGCATACACTTCCTGCACAAAAAGGCACTTTTGCAAATTCGGCCATGCCCATGCCGGCGCTGCCGGCAATGGCCAGCCGCCACTCCTGCTCGGCGGGAAAGCGCTCCGCCACAGCGCGCAGCATTTACACCGTTTTGGCCGTGATCTGTGAAAAATGGCGCTCATAGGTTTGATATACAATTTGATCCGCGTCGGCCAGTACCACGCATTTGATCGTGGTGGAGCCGACGTCCAAGCCGATCACCAAAAGGTCAGGTTCCCCTTTCTTTCTGCGACGATTTGCTTCTCTTCCGCCTGCGTTTGAAAGTCTGCATTACAAGATTCTCTTTATTCTAACATTCCGCCGCCATAATATCAACTGACATTCTGCATCAGCATGTGCGGATTTTTTCATAGGCATTCCTCCGCAAACGACGGATGCCCTTTTTTCTGCCTTGTTTTATAGGATACCATATTGACGCAGCCTTTTCTATGGCAAATGCACGGCTTTTCTTGCACTGATCCCTGAGAATGTTGTATAATGCCTTACAGAATAAAAGCGGTGCGGCGCGCTGCGCCGGCTGGACGCAAAATCAGAAAGGCGGGTTCTTCCGCCAGGGGAGAAACACTATGGAATCTGTGAAAATATCCGAAACGACGAACTGGTGAAGGCCTCACGAGGCTCTGCACAGACAACAGCAAGGAGCGCCAGGCTGCTGTTACGCGGCAGATGGTGCACGCTGTATTTCTGTTGCCTGTGACGCCGGTGAAAGGCAAGCTCCCCGAGGATTTCCCGCCCAAGGTACTGAAAAACGAGCAGGGTCAGATGTTTCTTCCCTTGTTTACCGACGCCGGGCGCGTGGGAAAGCCATCGCAGGGCTGGGCGACGTCCTGCTCCCCATCGACATCTCCGACGCCTTACGCCTATTTTGTGGACAAACCGAGCTGCGGGGCCTGATCGTAAATCCGTTTTCCAAGCCCAACCTGGTCTGCGTGCGCCCCATGGTGGAAAATCTGGCCAAACTGTGGAGCCGTATCAAAACCGCCGAGCTGAACAACGAAACTCCCGAAGCCGCCCCGCGTCCCCAGAGCACGGGCCAGCAGGTAAAGCTCCTGGTGCCCAAAGAATACCCGGACGGCGTAACCTTCACTCTGAGCGCAGGGCTCAAAGCGCAGGAAGACATTGAAAAAGGCCTGGATGTGTATGGTGCAGAAAGCCCCGGACGATAAGCCTGAGGAGCGGGATTGGATGGTGATCCTGCAGGCCGGAAAGCCTTTGAAGGGCCGGGAGGGAGATCTTCCGCGCCATCGGCCAGTCCCTTTTCCCCGTTTCTGCCCAAGCGCAACGTAATTTTTATTGAAAACAACGCCGGCATGAACGGGCTGACCGAGCAGGCTTATGCCCATCTATGTCCGCGAGAGCAAAACCGTGTAAGGCGGATCAACTGCAAATAGGCCCCGGCAGCGCATAGCGCCGCCGGGGCCTGTTTGTTTCATATGGGTTTTGTTTGCCGGGCGCAAAGCGCCGCTTTACTCGCCAGCCACACCGGAAATGATCCACGGCACGGGTTTCGTTTCAAACATGCCGTTGGCGCGCAGTTTGGATACCGAGATCTGCAGCGCCTCCATGTTTCCGATCCGGTATTTTTCAAACAGGGCCGGGATCTGAGCCAGGATATTCAACTCCAGCGTGTAAATGATGATCCGCATCTTAGGATTGCGGGCCAAAAAGCGCGCGCAGCTCCCTTCCATTTTCCGTGGCCACTATAAAGCCGTGGTGGGCACGGGCAGCATTTCAAGGGTCTCCGGGTTCGTATCCGGCACAATCAGCACATTGTTCAACCCGAATTTGCTGGACGTTTTCTTCCATAGAGTCGCGGTCGCTCTCATCATATTCCACAGCAATCACTGCGCCCCTCGCTGGCACTCATGGCGGCCTCCACGGCAATGCTTTCGCCGCTGATGATGCAGATGGTATCGTGAGAGCGCACCTCCAGCATACTCATAATGACCGCACGGATCTCATGGGCAACATACCGAACCGATCCTTTGGAAAAACGCTTGTTCTGCAGTCCGATTTTGTAGGCGCTGTCAGCCTGCTCGTTTACGATCAGCAGCACCGTGGGTCCGGCAATGCCACGGTCGATACAGCTGCTGACTTTGCAGCTCGACACTTCGCCCTCGGGGTCAAGCCCTTCCTTGAGCCACACGTCGCACGCGCCGAGCCCCGCGTTCCACATATCGTAAAACAACGTGGGGCGCGTTTCGCCGGCAAAGGCCAGCACAACACGGTTGGCTTCCACCGCAGGGATCAGATTCTTGTTTTTGACGCTGACATCGATCAGCTTGAGCGCCTCCACGTCCAGCGCTGTCTTTTCGGAAAAAATAGCGCATCCACGCCATCTTCCGTTCATTATCGAATAAGGATACCTTGTCGCCCATCGGAAAATCCCTCCATTGCAGCTTGATAAGAGTATCATAGCACAACGGAGGGATTGGAAATATTATTTTTCACTTTCCGCGCTTTTCTGCCGCCACAGCCCGGCTGTGCTTCGCCGGCAATCCAAAGACTCCAGAGCGCGCCGTTGAGCACCGCGCACAACAGTACATACGGCGCCTGCAGCGGGGGCGCCCGCTGCGAGCAGCCCCCCTGCTCTCAGCAGCGCTGCCAGCGGCAGGATGCCGCTCCACAGCAGGTTCCTGCATTGACGGGCCAGCAGGCGTCTTCCAGTGCTAGAAGCACTGTGGCAGCCACAAAAGCAATCAATATCTGTTTCATCGGCAGCCTCCTTCAGCCCTTTCCAATAGTTTCTGCCACGGAACAAACCATGTTTCGTATGGGGCGGCCCATGGCCGTTTCCCAGTCTTCCCCTTTATTCGAGATTCAGCCGGCGGCGCATCAAAACTCCGTCACAACGAAGAAGATCGCACCCAGCACTACATTGGCCGCAGTGACACCCAGCAGCATCGTGCTGGTAAGTCCTGCAACACCCATGCTGTCCAGCATACTGCCTACTGCAAACCAGATCCCTTCCGGCACGAACAGGCCCATCAGAATCAGGGCATACATCAGGATGCTCAGCGCAAACTGAATGACAAAATACGCCACTACAGCCATGGCAATGCGGTGCTTATCCGCCTGGTGTCCCAGCATAATGGCCGCATAGATCTGCAGGATGCTGACCGCCAGCGAGACCAGCATCATCAGGATGAACTCACCGCACAAAAAGCCACAGCGGTATCTGGTATTCTGCAGCAAACGCCCGCTGCAGCTCGGCCATCTCCTGCACAAACCCGGGAAGCAGAGTGTGGTCGGCGCAGAGCACCAGAACGGAGACGCACACCACAAAAAGCTCAGAACCGTCCATACCACCGCAGCAATCAATTTGCTGGCGATATGCTGCCAGGGACGCACCGGTAGCGTATGCATCAGATAGCCCCTCACCGGAGAGCAGGTTCTTATAAAACCGCTGCAGAATCAGTAAAAATGTAATCACGCACACCGCCACGATCATGACCGCATACGCCACGCCGGACAGCCCTGTCAGAAACTCGGTGAACAGAACCACGCTTCTGGGCAGCGTATCGCTGAAGCCGATCGAATCGGAAAGCAGGCCCAAAATGCGCAGCAACAGTGCAGCGGCAACCACGCCCGCATAACACAGGCCAAAGGTGCGGCCCGTGGACTTGAATTCATATTTCAGCAGTTTACTCAGCATCTGAATACCTCCCCCGAACAAATCATCCACACTCTTTCCATCCTCGGCACGAATTTCATCCACGCTTTTGTGCAGCATGATCCGGCCGTCGCGCAAAACACAGCTTCGTCGAGCACCTGTTCAATGTCTGCAATCAGGTGGGTGGAAAGGATCACCGTCGCATTTTCGCTGTAATTTCCGATAATCGTGTTCAAAATGTAATCCCGTGCCGCAGGGTCCACACCGCCGATGGGTTCGTCCAGCAGATACAGTTCCGCCCGACGGCTCATGGCGAGAATCAGCTGCACCTTTTCCTTTGTGCCCTTGGACAGGGTCTTGAGCCGCTCCGTACCGGAAATTTTCAGGGTCTGCAGCATTTCAGCGGCCTTGGCGGCATCAAAATCTGCATAAAAGTCCGCAAACATTTTCACCAGATCCTGTACCTGCATCCAGTCGGGCAGGTAACTGGCATCCGGCAGGTAGGACACCCGCTTTTTTGCTCTCCGGCCCCGGCGCAAAACCATTCACCAGGATTTTGCCCTGATTGGGCACCAGCAGCCCGTTGATCAGCTTCATCAGCGTAGTCTTGCCGCTGCCGTTGGGGCCGAGCAGGCCGACGATGCGGCCGCCAGACACCTGCAGGTTCAATCCCTGCAGCACCCGTTTTCCGCCGAAGCTCTTGTATACGTTTTCGCATAGCAACAATTCAGCCATTGTATTCTTCTCCTTTGCTCCACAATTTGATCCACAGCGCCAGATCGGCCAGGCCGTCCGCCACGCTACAGGGCCTGCACAAACGCCCGCACCGAACCGCCGGTCATCGCTTTCGCACTCACTGCGCCTGCGCCCCGCTTTCCTGCAGCAGCACCGGCAGCTCGCTGCGGTGGTAGCCCAGCACCGCCATGCTCTGCACAAAAGCTTCCACCCGATCCCGGGCCAGCTGACGGCGGACGGCGGCGATCAGCCTTTGTCCTCGGTCACAAAGCGGCCGGCGGTGCGTTCGGCACGCAACAGGCCGCTCTGCTCCAGTTCAGCCAACGCACGCTGCATGGTGTTGGGGTTTACTGCGGCTTCCGCCGCCAGATCCCGCACGGAATCAATCTTCGCACCAGGTGGATAGGCCCCGGACACAATGCGGCTCTGCAGCGTTTCCACCAGCTGCAGATAAATCGGCCTGTTTTTGTCTAATATCCATCCCATAATGTCGCCTCCTGTTTCATTGCGCAGCCTCCGGTATATATGTTTTCAAAAATCCGCACGCTGCGCCGGTATCTCATAGCTCCCAGTCACCAGATCTTCGAGCCAGTTCTCGCCCAGCAGCTCTTCCAGCCCCGTGCTCTCCTGCACGTTCCGATTTCGCCGCTCGCCGTCACGGACAGCGTGAGGACATTGGAATCCTGATAGAGCGTATAGCGCAGCATTTCAGTATAGCCTGCGCGCGCTGTCTGCCCGGCCAGAACCGTATCCTGCTGATACACCACATACACACATTCCGGCGTCAGATTGGCCACAGCCTCCGTCCCGACGGAATACGCCCCCGTCGCCGAGGTAGGTATCCTCGTTCAGAAAATCCTCCACAAACGCCCGGGCGGCGGCATTGTCCTCGATCACAAAAGGCTCTCGCCGCCAGCCGTTTGCTTTTCCACCTGCACCGCTTTTTCCGTCTCCTGCGCCGAAGGCGCTTCCTTCGAGCGCTGCAGCCGGCCAAAACGCCCAGCAGCAGCGCAGCGCTTACCCGGTCACAACGATTTTCCCGGTTCTTGTCACAACAGTCTCATCCCCTCTCTCCGCTTTTTCACATCCAGGGCATTGCATAGCCAAAAGCCAGCAAGCCCACGCTCAACACCAGCGCCAGGGCGAGAAGCGCACCCAGCACGGCGGTTAATTCCTCTTTCTGCCGCATTTCAATCACGTTCGCTTTCTTCAAATTGTACTTTTGTACTAAGCAATTAATACAATAATACATCAATAGCATTTTGTCAACCCTTTTGCAAACTCTTTTCCCGCTGCGGCTGAAAGCACCCCAAAAAGTATGCGCACCCCCGCTGCAGCGGGGTGCGCATACTGGAATCCTTCTCCGGCACTTAAATGGAGATCGACTGCTCGGCGTTGTACAGCGCCCGTCCAGCGTCTTTTTCATTTCCAATGCTTCCTCTATTTCAATATCCACGATTTGACCGTGCTGCACAGCGACGATGCGCTTTTTCTTTTGCCTTCCATCAGAGCATGCACCGCATAGCTGCCCATTTGAGTTGCTATAATACGGTCCCGGGCTGTGGGGGATCCGCCCCGCTGAATATGGCCAAGGATCGTTACGCGGGTATCCATACCAGTCTCCTCCTGCACGCGGTCGGCCACTTCCTGGGTGGTCATGGAATAGCCTTCCGAGACAATGATGATATGGTGATGCCGGCCGTTGATGCGGCTGCGGCGGATCTTTTCAATCACATCGTGCTCAAAATTCCCTTCGTGCTCCGGCACCAGCACCGCCGCTGCACCCACGGCACAGCCCACATTCAGCGCCAGGTGCCCCGCCCGGCGTCCCATGACCTCCACCACGGAAATGCGCTCGTGGGACTGCATGGTGTCGCGCAGTTTGTCAATGCACTGAATCGCAGTATTGCTGGCACTGTCAAACCCGATGGTGTATTCCGTGCAGCCGATATCATTGTCGATGGTGCCCGGAATGCCGATGCAGGGGCACACCCAGACGCGCCAGGGACAACGCGCCGCGATAGGTCCCATCGCCGCCGCAGCATACCAGCCCATCAATGCCAAGATACCGGCAGTTGTCAGCAGCGCGCTGCTGACCCTCAGCGGTCATCATTTCCGCACAGCGGGCTGTATACAAAACGGTTCCGGCCCCGCTGAGCAGTCCATCCACACTGCGGGCGGTCAGCTTGCGGAAATCGTTGTTGATCAGTCCGCTGTAGCCTCGGTTGATACCCAGCACTTCAATCCCATTGGCACAGGCCATGCGCACTACAGCCCGCACCACGGCGTTCATACCCGGCGCATCGCCTCCAGAGGTCAGCACCGCGATCCTGTGAATATCCTTTTCAGCCATTGCAAAACTCCTCTCTCAACGCTCTGATGAAAACTTTTGTCCTGCTTTATTCATTCAGTGTACCCCAAACTTCCGCTTCAATCAACCGAAAAAGCACCGTTCTCCTTTTCGGGGTGCTCCGTTTCATTCTTCAATGGGCGCACGACGCAGAGCGACAGGATCTTTTGCCCCCCCATATGGGCATCAGGGAAGCAACTGCCGGAGATCAGGCTCCACCCGGTATTCTTCGTCAATTAAATGAAAGGCAGCCGTATTTCCGGCACAGTTCCAGCGTGCGCGCATTGTCCTCCAATACAGAGTCCAGGGTGCACCATGCGTCGTTCACACGGCGCTCAATGACGCTGGCATGCTTTTTAATTTCTGCAAAATGGCGCTCAATATAGCGCCGGCTCATCACAAGGCAGCAATAACGTATTTCATTCTCGGCAGCATCTGCAAAATCCTCCTTCCACCGAAATGGAATATAACTGCCCTCCACAATCAGATTTTGCCGGTTTTCCAAGGCTGTCCGTATCATCTCCCGCGCAATTGGCCATAAATACGCTTCCAGCGCCTCATCGTCCTCCGGCGTCAGGGCAGTGTTGCCGCTTCGGATCAAGCCCATTTTCAGCAGATCCAGCGAAAGATAAGGATACTTGTATTTTTTCAAGCAGCTTTTGGGCCAGAAGGGTTTTCCCCGTATGCGAAGCCCCCGCAATCAAAAAAAAAAAAAATCATCGCTTCTTCTCCAAACATCGTGTTTTATCCCAATCATAGCATACGCATCCATGGGCCGCAAGACATTCCCCCACATGGGGAGCATTTTGCAGAATCCATCGGCAGAAATCCAAATGTTTCTTGACTTTACGCCGCCCCCAGCGCAAACTATAGCAAGAGAAAACAGATACAGAAGGAGGACCTTTCTTTGAATTTGAACAGCTCGAACGCTTCACCGCTTTTCTAAAAGAAAAATCTGAGTACACCCGATTTTGACGAGGACGCCTATCTCGAACGTCTCATCATCCACTGGGGCGAAACCGGCGCCCTCCGCTTTACGCTGTCGGCTGAGGAAACCGTTTCCGGAGCGCCGGCCCATATCGCTTACACGGTGGACAACCGCTACTTTATCCGCGAAGACGGCAAAGAAATCCCCGTGGAAGATCTGGACCAGGGTTATGATCTGTACCGCCCGGTTCTGCGCTTCCTCGGCCCAGCGGAAACGCCCGAAGAAGAATCGTCTACAGTCGGCCGCGCCCTCAATCCCATCGCACTGATTCGCCACAAGTCGGGCAAAACTCTCAAATCGGTTTCCGCCCTCTCCGGCATCGATCCGGAACGTATTCTTTCCTACGAAAAACCGGACTACGACATCGGCTCCCTCCCCTTGTCTACCGCTGCAGCGCTGGCCAAAGCGCTGAACGTCCATGCCGAAGATCTTCTCTCCTGCGCGCCGACCATGCCCAGAGGCCGCTGAAGCCAAAAATTCATAAATTTGTAATACTTTTTGAAGATTTTGTCACGATTGGATAGTATGCTGAACGTGTCAGCAGGAATGCTCTTTTCATCTTTTTCATTCTCTATACCCGCGGCGGCGCCGGGTTCTTCTCCTGCGCCGCCGCGGGGCTTTTTCTATCTGCGCACCAGCAAAACGCCGGTAGCAACCCGATTCACAAACGCCGTGTCATGCTCCACAAACAAAAGCGACGGCGCAGCTTCCAGCAGCAGCTCCTCGATCTGCATGCGGGAAAAGACGTCAATATAGTTCAGCGGTTCATCCCAAAGATAGAGATGCGCCTGTTGGCATAAACTGGCAGCCAGAGCACTTTTCGCCGTTCCCCGGTGCTGAAGCATGATGCATCTCTTTCCAGCTGCGCCCGGGAAAATCCCATCTTGCGCAAAATCGCCTTGAAGCGGTGCTCCTCCACTCCCTGCGCACGGGCATAGTCCGCCAACGTACCCACAGGCACATCCGTCTCCTGGCCCACATAGGATACCCGCACTCCCCAAGAGAGCACGACTGTACCGCTGTGGGGCACGGCCTGCCCCATCAGCAGGCGCAGCAGGCTCGATTTTCCACAGCCGTTTACTCCCTGCAAGGCAATCCGCTCGCCCTGTTTCAGCACAAACGAAACCGGCTCGCAAATGGTTTTGCCCCCGTAGGATACGGACACCTCCGCAGCTCTGCCAGACACGGGCTGTGGTATTCGGCACTCCAAAGCGAAAGTCCTTCTGTCCGCTCCACATTGCTCAGCAGCCCCTCCTTTTCCGCCAGCGCCGCGTCCCGGCGGCGCTGGATGGATTTGGCCCGCTGCATCATTTTAGCCGAGCGATGCCCCACAAAGCCGCGGTCTACCGCCGCCCCGTCGCGCCCGTTGGCGCCGAACTTGCCCTTTTCGGTGCGCCCGCTCCATGCGGCAGCCCGCTGCGCTGCAGTACGCAGCCGGGCGGCATCTTTTTCAGATGCTCATTGCGCTCCAGCTGCGCCTGATCCTGTTGTAACTTCTCCTGCCACCAGGCGGAAAAATTCCCTCTCTGAATCGTAATTTGTGCCCGGTCCAGGGCCAGCACATGATCAATGCAGCCGTCCAAAAAGGCCCGGTCATGGGACACCATCAGAAAGCCCCGCTTTCTGCGCAGATAGTCCGCCAGTTTTGCCGTCCCGCAGCATCGAGATGATTGGTCGGCTCATCGATGAGCAAAAAGGCATTGTCCCGCAGAAACAATGCCGCCAAAAGCGCTTTCGTGCGCTCTCCAAAAGAGAGAGACTTTCAAAGGTCTGCCACAACAGCTCTTCGGGCAGATCCAACAGGGAACATTCCCGCGCGATCTGCCAATCCTCCGCTCCCGGCGCAGCAGCGCGAATCACCTCCACGGTAAAAGCTTCCGCATCCTCCACCGCATAGGGAAAATACTCAAATTCCACATCCGCATGAATCTGGCCGCCGCAGGGCAGCGCACCCTGCAGCAGGCGCAGTAATGTGGTCTTTCCGCGGCCGTTGCGGCCCACGAGGCCCAGCCGCCAATTTGTATCCAACTGAAAAGATACGTTTTCGAACACTGTTTCGGCGCTGCCCTCGTAGGAAAAAAGACAAATTCCGCACGTCGATCCAGTGACATAGTGCATCCTCCTTTCGACATCCAAACACATGAAAACGCCGCGGGAAGATATCTTCCCGCGGCGTCCGCTTTTGAATGAGCGCTGCAGAGGTGCTTTCAGCGCAGCGCGGCGCACCCACAAGCCACAAAAGGGCCGTGGATATGCCAAGGAGGCAATACAGGGCGAAAAGCGCAATCGATCTTCCCGGCGGCGGCAAAGAAAACTGCAGCGCTCCAGATAGCTGGGCCGCTCGTGTTCTCTTCTCCGTCCATCATCCGTAAGATCATTTGCGATGCTTCCATCCTTTCATTCTTTGATGCAGGGATTACTATACCACACCCCGCCGCTGAATGCAAGCTTTTGCCCGCGCCTACAAAAGTTTGCTGTCCTATAATCCCGACAAAACAACCGGTGGAAGGGATCCTGATCCCATGTGCAGCGGCGTGACATTCCGCTGCACAGGGCGAAACGACGTTTCCCAATCCTGAATTCATCATTTTCCTCACCGCTTCTGAACAGCCGCCGGGGAAAGCGCTCTCCGATGAGGAGACACTGGGAACCCGAGCTTCGACCAGCACAAAGCCAAAACACTGCCGGCACTGGTGGACGGCCAGAAAATCGGATTTGCCCTGTTTTTCACAAATTTTTCCACCGCCTCCGGCCGGGCGGGTCTGGATCTTGATCCCCTGTTCGTGCTGCCTGAATACCGCGGCAGGGGCTCTGATACCGCGCCGTTCAAAAAAAGCCGGCGGCCATCGCTGTGGAACGCAAACAGGATAGCCTGAAATGGCAGTGTCTTGACCGGAAGCAACCCGGCATCGCTTTTGAGCGCACAGCATTCGGACAGATCATTCTCCAAACGTGCCCAAACACACAGCGAGGGTGAAAGCAGCGTTGCTTTCACCCCGTCTTTTGTCTTTCGGCACTTATATTTCGCTCTGGTTTTCCACTTCCGCCCGCAGCCGCTCCGTCAGTTCCGCAAGATACTCGCCCAGCGGCGCTTCCCGCACGCCCAACACGCGCACACCGCAGGCCGAAGTAGGCACCAGCAGCTTTTTGGCCCGGCTTTCGGCCACAGCCGCCGCCATTTCCGCCGAAATCTCGCCCAGCATACCACCGGCCAGGCAAATGCCCTGAGCACCTACGATCACATCATCCCGCTCCGCCCAAGTACAATTGTAGACCACGGCATGTTCTCCGGTGGCTCCGGCGGAAGCCCCCCGCCTTCATCATGGCAGCAGTGGCGATGGAGTTGGAACCGAGAGCCAGAATGGTTAATTCCGGCAAAACACGGCGCAGCTGTGTCACTACTGCTTTTCAATGCCGCCGCCCTGGCCGTCCACGACAATCACACGCATCGCTCAGCCCTCCTCAAAAAGCCTGGTGGAGGTAGCGCTCGCCGGTATCTGTCAGCACCGCCACAACGGTTTTCCCTCGTTTTCCGGCCGCCGGGCCAGCACCGCAGCCGCCCATAGCGCCGCGCCAGAAGAAATGCCCGCCAGCAAACCCTCGCACCGGGCCAATGCCTTGGCCGTGGAAAAGGCCGCCTCGTCCGGCACTGGGAGCACTTCATCATAAATGCTGCGATCCAGTGTGTCGGGAATAAAATTTGCCCCAATACCCTGCAGCGCATGGGGACCGGCACGCCCTCCGTCAGCAGCGGGGGATGCAGCTGGCTCCACGCCCACCACGCGTACGTCCGCGTTTTGCTCCTTCAAATACCGGCCCACACCGGAAAGCGTTCCCCCGGTTCCAATACCAGCCACCAGAATATCCACTATTCCGTTACTATCCCGCCAGATCTCCGGACCGGTGGTGCGGTAATGCGCTTCCGGGTTTGCCGGGTTCACAAACTGGCCCAGCACCAGCGCGCCCGGGATCTCCTGTGCCAGGGCAGCAGCTTTGTCCACCGCCCCTGCATTCCCTCTCTGCCTGGCGTCAGTACGATTTGCGCGCCGTATACCGCCAGCAGCTTGCGCCGCTCCACGCTCATCGTCTCCGGCATGATAAAAAATCGCCTTATACCCCGTGCCGCCGCCACGGCGGGCCAGCTCCGATGCCGGTGTTGCCAGATGTTGGTTCAATGATCGTGGCGCCGGGCTGGGCGCCCAGTCTGCTCAGCGTCCTCAATCATACGCAGGGCAATGCGGTCTTTGGCGCTGCCCGCCGGATTGAAGGATTCCAGCTTTGCCAAAATGCGCGCGCCAAGCTGCTCCTGTTCCCGGTAGCGACACAACTCCACCAACGGCGTTGCGCCGATCAGCTCCGTCATACTGCGGAAGATCATCCTTCATCCTCCTGTTCCAGATTTTTTTCACATGGCGCTTGTGCACCAGCACCACCACTGTCACGATAAGCAATGCCGCCGCGGTAAAGCCCGCAACCAGGGCGACAGCACCGGCCAGATTCTGCGTTTTTTTTTCACAGCAGCCCCGCCGCCACAATGCCAATCCGTTTCCGCCGCACAAAATGGCAACGATCGCCATCACATAGGGCAATACGGGCCTTAGGCAATTCCACGTCTGCCTGTTCCTGCTCCATCGTCTCCAGCAGTTCTTTCTCTTTTTCGTCCATATGCTTCTCCTTTTCTGTTTGCTTTGCCCCAAGTTCTCACGCTTCCCGGCCTCCATGTTCCCGCGCCCATTCCGCAGCGCCCAGGCACAGGCTGCCCAAGATGCCCTGATCCCCGTTCAGAGATTCGGGCACAATATAAGTATCCAGGTCGTTCAGTTCCTCCGCCGCCAGATAACCGCCCATCATGCGGCGCACTTCGCTGCGGATCAGCGGAAAAAGCTGCCGCTGCCGCATCACGCCGCCGCCCAGAATGATCTTTTTCCGGCGCGAGAATGCAGATGTAATCCACCAGCGCCTGAGCGATGTAATAAGCTTCCATCTCCAGACCTTCCGGCGCTGCGCCAGCGCGCTTCCGCGCGCGCGCCCCACCGCTCTTCGATGGCCGGCCCGCAGGCTAACCCTTCTAGACAGTTGGGATGATAAGGACAGCAGCATGTCCAATGCTCCTCAGGATGGAGGGACAGCAGAACATGCCCCGCTTTCCGGATGCACAATTCCATGATGCAGCGCCCCATTCAGATACACTCCCAGTCCGATGCCGGTCCCCACGGTCAGATAAAGCACCGTGGAGGCCTCTCCCCCTGCCCGAAACGCACCTCGCCCCAGCACGGAGGCATTCACATCGGTATCAAACCCCACGCTGACACCCAGCGCCCGACGAAACGTCCCCACCATATCGCACCAGGCCCAGCCGGGCGCTTGGGCGTGGCGTGGTACATCCATAAGTTTTCGAGCTGCGGCGCAGATCCACCGGCCCAAAACAGCCGATGCCCAGCGCCTCAATCTCCTTATCCTGAAACCACTCCACCAGCGCGTTCAGGGTTTCCTCAGGCATGGTGGTGGGGATTCGTGTACGTTCAAAAAATCATTCCCGTTTCATCGCCCACAGCACACACCATTTTGGTGCCGCCGGCCTCCAGCGCTCCGATCCGCATACCGATTCCTTCCTTTCATATCCCATCTGCAGGCATAAAGGTCATCTGGCGGAAGTCCGACGCCTCGTGCTCCCAAACAACAGCCAGCGCTCCCGTTTCCACAACGATTTCTCCGCTTCTGCCGTGAACGCATTACTTGTGCCCAGAGGGATAGTCCGGCAACAGGGAAATGCATTCTGCATTGTATTTCATCCTGCGGATAGAAACACCCTCCGCCGCGCCGCCGCAGGGCAAATAGCGAAAGCATCCCGGTACATCCTGGTGCAAAGGACAGCCGTCCCCGGGCAAACACTGTGATGATGCTCCCGCCGTCCACCAGCGCGCCCCAGGCGCCCTGATCCGCCAAAAGCGGAGCACCTGCAAATTCGCCAGGGTGTGGACAGCCGGCCGCCCAGGCCGCCGTACAGATAAAAGCGCCGGCAGCCGCACGCAAGGCCGTATTTCACCGCCAAAAGCATATCGGTGTCATCTTTTTCCGGCGGATAGGCCGTCACGTTTGCGCCCTTGGGCTGCCGTCCCAGGGAATCAAAAATCCCCAAGAATCTGATTCGGGACGATGCCCGCCCGTCCAGATAAGCAAGACCGCCGTCCGCCGCCACGACCACATCCCCCGCAGCAGGCGCCAGCAGACGCGGCGTAAAGTCTCCGCGCCGCAGATCCAGCAGGCTCTTTTCTTCCACAGGACTTCTCCTCCGATCTTCTTAAAATTTTAATTTACATTATTATAATGCAAAAAATGCGCAGCTGCATAGATGGAAAAAAGTCTCCTGCGCCGCCGCAGGCAGCGCAGACAAAACTTGCTTTTTTGTATTTTGCCGCGCTGCAGCAGATACTAATGCACGAAGCGCGCTTCAATTTTTTTTGATCTGCACAAGAGGGAGAGGAAACGAATGAAAGCTACCACAAAACTCAGCGCCGGCGTTCTGGCAGGCCTTATGGCCCTGTCCATGACCGCCTGCGGCGCAGCGTCCACACACACCGCGCCCAAAAACGCCGCCGGCACCTACACCTATGAAAAATGGTCAGTTGTACCGCTACAGCCCTGCCGCCGACAACAAAAGGGCAATGTGCGCCAGAACGTGACAAACAACGCCGGACGCGATCTGCGCAATGCCGGAAAGGATCTGGGCAATGCTGCCCGGGATACCACACGCGCCATCGGCGATGCCGCCAAAAGACACCGCCAACGCCGCAGGCCGCGTTCTGACCGGCAACCCCAACACCCGGACAGACAGCGCGGCAAAGCGGAACACGCACCCCCAACGCAAACACCAACACTGCAGCGGCCCAGATGCCGAACAATGCAGGCGTCAGCCTGACCACCGGCCTGCGCTGACTGCGCGCTTAAAAGCCTCCTGCCATCAAGGGCGGCGAAACGCATTCCGTTTCGCCGCCCTTGTCACCTGCGTCAATATACCGCTTCCACAGTTCGGAACAAAATGCCGAAACGCTCGCTCAAGCATTCCACCGCTTCCTGCCCCACCGCTTCCTCCGGATCCCGAACGGTAAAACACAGGCTGGCAAAACCACAGGGCGCTTCATAGCGCAGATCGTTCAGACTGACCGTTTTGCTACAGCAGGGCATGTCTTCTTCAAAACAAAAAAAATGGTCGCTTTTATAATGCTCATCCATTTTCTGCTGCCACCAGTCCAGTGGAACCGCTGCGCCGCAGCGGGGCAGGAAATATGGTTCAGCGCGCTGCCGCAGTCAAAAATTCCACCTGGCCGCTCTGGAAGAACGAGATCTCTTCCGCTTTCACACATTTCTGCAGCGCCAACACCGCCGCCCGGGCGGATGCTTCATTGGTGCGATAGGTATGCAGCCGCGGAATCAGCCGCACAAGATGCTCCGACACGTTCGTTTCCTCCTTCAAACAAGATTCAGTTCCAAAAGATCCAGATGCACCGGGGCAGTGCTGTCCGTTCCGATTTTACGAAAACCGATGCGCCGGTAAAAATTCTGGGCGATTTCATTTTCTGCTGCACAGCGCAGGCGCAGCTTGCGCCCCAAGCGGCGGTAGCGGCTCACGGCTTCGCCGATCAGCTGTACGCCGGCACCCTGCTTACGGTAATCCGGCGCCATGTACACAAAGGGGCACGCGCCCCACGCCCTCGGCTTTGTCCTGCTCTGTGTCCAGCTGCAGGAGCCCCGCAAAAAGTATCTTCACAGTACGCCGCCATCACCGCTTCAGAATATGCAGCCTGGTTTGCCCTGGCCTGTGCATAAAACGCCGCGCCGTCATAGCGGTCCATAGCACCGTGACTGCTGAGCCACCCTTCCGCCCGGCAGAGCTGGTAGAGCGCCGCACCGGCGTTGCTCTCGATATCCAGCGGGACAAAGCGCAAGCCGATGTCCCGCCAGTCTTGCCTTCCACCAGCTTTGGTGGGCAAAAGTGGAAAGGTCGTCGTTCAAGTGGGCAGTGTCGTTGGCAAAGACCACACGGAAGTTCCCCTGATCGTATTCAATCAGGGAAACGGCCGTATTATCGCCATGGGGAAAGCGTTCGCTGATTTCCTTCAGGCTCATGCCCCGCAGAGTACCCAGCAGAATACGGGAGGCCATGCCGTGGCTTACAGCCGCCACGGTTTTGCCCTCCTGCTCACACACAATGGTGCGCAGCGCCCCCAGCATCCGCTCGCGTACGTCTTTAGCGCTCTCGGCCCCGTTCACATGCCAGCGGTCAAAATGATAGTTGAAATTTTCCAGCTGCTCCGGGTCAGTATAGCGGATATCGCCCCAGGTGCGGTCTTCCCAGGGGCCGCAGTTCACCTCGTGCAGATCGTTCAGAACGCGCAGCGGGATATGCTTCGGTTCATAAATGGCCGCCGCCGTGATCCGGGTGCGCAGCAGCGGACTGGAATACACGGCATCCACCGGGATGTCGGCAAAGCGGCGCCGCAGCGCCCGCAATCTGCGCGTGCCCCTGCGGGTAACGCAGCTTCGCCATCATGCCGTGGGCACGGCGGTAGAGGTTCCCCTCGGCCTGGGCGTGACGCACCAGATAAATTTTGGTCATAAATCGCTTATCCTTCTTCTGTTTTCTTCAATTCATATTCCTGCAGCACTTTGCGAATCTGCGTCCCAAAAGAATCCGCAGCGCCCCAGTCAAAATGCACCAGGGCCGAATCACTCCCGCCGCCGCAGGCCCAGTGCACGCGGGTGGCGTCCTCCAGATCGTCGATGGTCACCGTGGCTGTCAAAACATTACCCGCGCGGAAATAATAGCGCTCATACACGCTGACGATGATCTGTTTCTCCCCCTGCCTGCAGGCGGTGGCAGTCCAGCAGCTTCCCATCATAGGTCAGCTCATGGTGAATCCGGGCGCGGCACTCTTCTGCCGAGGGAGACCCGAAGCGTCGGCTCCGGCTCTTTTGGGTAAATTAGTTTCACCTGCTTCATACGTTCACCAAGGCTGTACTGTATTGGTCAGCGCCCGGGCGCTTCAGGCCTTCCTGTTCCAGATAGTCCCGCAGGCCATCGCGCACACGCAGCGGCGCAAAGACATCGGCAAAACAGGCGGTGCCCACGGCCACTGCACGGCGCGCCATCATCAACTCGGCCGCATCACTGCCCTTGGCCACGCCGCCCATGCCCAGGATGGGCAGTTTCGTGGCCTGGCGCACCTGATAGACCATGCGCACTGCCACAGGGAACACCGCAGGGCCGGACAGCCCGCCCATATTGTTCTTTAATATGGGGCGGCGGCTGTGATGTCGATACGCATGCCCAGCAGCGTATTGATCAACGACAGGGCATCCGCGCCCGCGTCCTCCACCGCTTTTGGCAATTTGAACGATATCCGTCACATTGGGCGAAAGCTGAATCATAACAGGAACTGTGGGAATGCTTTTTGGCAATCCCGTCACTTCCGCCGCCAGTTCCGGCCGGTGTTATAGGCCAGACCGCCAGGCTTTTCACATTGGGGCAGGAAATATTCACTCTCTGATCATGTCCACCCCCGCAGCGGACAGCTTTTCGCACATCACTCCGTATTCCTTCCGGCGTATTTCTCCTGAGATATTGGCAATGATCTTACATCACTGCCGCAGAAAGGGCATTAGCGATAAAAGCATCCACACCGGGATTCTGCAAACCCACGCTGTTGAGGATGCCCGCAGGCGTCTCAGCAATGCGCGGAGGCGGATTCCCGTCCCGCCGCACCGGCGTCAATCCTTTGACGCAGATGGCGCCCAGCCTCGGACAGATCATAAAATTCGCCGTATTCATGGCCGAACCCGCATATGTACCGGAAGCCACCAATAGGGTTTTTCAGCTCCACCCCAGCCGGAGACACACGCAGATCAGGCATCAAAACCACCTCCTCAGCAGAAAAGACCGGCCCGTGTTTTTGCAGACATGGCCCATATAAATTCCCCATGGGCATCCCGCAGTTTCACAGCGCATACCAGGCATGCGCCCACACCGCAGCCCATGCGTTCTTCCATGGACACTCTGCAGGGATCCTCGCCCTTTCAGCAGCCTCCAGAAAGCCAGTAGTCAGCAGCACCTGGGCCCGCAGGCATCAGGATCAGGTCGTGTTGGCCACGTAACCGAACTGTCACTGA
>VOFB01004476.1_pt1 | contig 29897 bp, 39 predicted proteins | sample 5384141 | NCBI WGS metagenome assembly VOFB01 (sample SAMN12384721, study PRJNA508395) | human gut metagenome | isolation source: healthy gut A | host: Homo sapiens | reverse complement strand
AACGTGCCGGTGACGGCTAAAATCCGCGTCGGCATCGACCATAACCATGAGACCTTCCTCGAAGCCGGGCACATCGCGCAGGAGGAGGGCTGCAAGGCCGTAACCCTGCATGCGCACCACCGCCGAATACTATGGCGGGCATTCCGACTGGAGCCGGATTGGCGAGCTGGTCGAAGCGCTTGACATTCCAGTGTTCGGCAACGGCGATATTTGGGGTGCGAACGATGCGCTTGCCATGGTTGCCGAAACCGGTTGTGCCGGCGTTGCGATTGGCCGCGGCTGCCAAGGCAGGCCATGGCTGTTCGCCGATATCAAGAATGCTTTCGCAGGCAGCGATGAGCGCGACGACCCCACACTGGGTGACGTGTGCCATGTGGTTGAACGGCATGCGGAATTACTGACCGAATTCTATGATGGCGATGAGCAGATGGCCGTGCATGATCTGCGTAAGCATATCGCGTGGTATCTCAAGGGATTCCCTGTTGGGGGCTCCACCCGCGCATTCATGGAATGTGAAAATCTTGAGGATGTCAGAGCCGAAATAGGCAAGCTGATCCCAACATCCGTTTTCCCGAGCGAGTAGTTGACAAGCCAAGGGGGCGTGCGCTTGCGCAAAGAAAGTGCATCTGCCTTACGGATGGTTGAATACGGAAACAACGCATGATGAACGTCAGGCGTTGTTTGGGGATGATCCTATGGATGCCAGCGATTGAATATGACATGCTGATGTGGTTAAATCGTCGGGGGCACCGAAAGAGGGTAAATCGCAGGCGAAATGAACACGTTAGCAATAAAAAGTGAAAAAACGCCGTTACACACGGTGAAAAAGTGCGCGTACTGCAGCGTGTCTGCGATAAAGTTGTGCGTAAACGCGAGTGACAGGAGACTATGGTGAGCGAGATTGCCCAGACTGACAATTTCAACGACAAAACGAATATCAAGGTTGTCGGTGTTGGTGGAGCTGGCGGTAATGCCGTCAATCGCATGATTGCCGAGGGTCTTCAAAGTGTTGAATTCATTGCGATTAATACCGACGCGAAGGACCTGATGCGTTCCGACGCCGATGTCAAGATCTCCTTGAACGATGCCACCAGCCGTGGTCTTGGCGCCGGTGCCGACCCGGAGAAGGGCGCCAAGGCCGCTCAGGATCATCAGTCCGATATCGAGGAATCGCTCAAGGGCGCCGATATGGTGTTCGTGACCTGCGGTGAGGGTGGTGGCACCGGTACAGGTGCAAGTCCGATCGTGGCTCGTGCCGCACACCAGCAGGGTGCGTTGACCATCGCGGTGGTTACCCGTCCGTTCGGCTTTGAAGGTCCCCAGCGTGCGGCTTCCGCAGCACTTGGCATTGAGAATCTGCGCAAAGGAAGTCGATGCGCTGATCGTGATTCCGAACGATCGACTGCTTGAGCTTTCCGATCGCACCATCGGCATCGTCGATGCGTTCAAGACCGCCGACACCGCATTGCTGGCCGGCGTGCAAGGCATCACCGACCTGATTTCTTCGAACTCGTACATTCACGTCGACTTCAACGATGTCAACGCTATTCTGCGTGGCGCGGGCACCGCACTGTTCGGCATCGGTTCCGCACGAGGCGAGGATCGCGCCACCCAAAGGCAGCCGAAATCGCCATCAGCTCTCCGCTGCTGGAGGAAAGCATCGAAGGCGCACACGGTGCGCTGATCAACATCGCCGGCCCGTCCGATCTGAAGCTGCAGGAAGCGGCCGCCGCCACCCAGCTGGTGGGCAAGGCCATCCATCCTGAAGCCCAGATTATTTGGGGTCTTGCCTCGACGATGCTTATGGCGATGAAGTGCGTGTCACCGTTATCGCCGCAGGCTTTGATGCCAACTCCAAGAAGGCGGCTCAGGCTGAAAGCCCAGAAGCAGGCAGAGCCTGCGGAAAGCACGGTGCCGCTGTCGGCGTTGTCCGCAGCCCGAGGGCAGCGGCGGTTCCGCAGCAGCCCCAGCCTCAGAACTTATTCAGACTCCGGAAGCCCCAGGTGCAGCCGCTGTCCACTTATATTCCGTCCACTCCGGAACCCGTCGTTCCGTCATTCGACCAGACCACCGAGCATGAAGTGGTGTCTTCGAACGACGCCGGCGATTTGGATATTCCGGATTTCCTGCGCTAAAAAGCAACGCGAAGACGCGAAAAAGGATCGTTCATGGCAGGTTTTATGAAAAGCGCGATGTCCTATTTGGGCATGACCGACGTTGCCGAGGGTGACGAGGATTTCAACGAGGAGGCTGAGAGCAGCGAAACCTCGTTCGATTCCGACCATTCCGTGACCCCGATGGCTTCGACTCCTGCCGCGACGTCCGCACCGCGCCGAGCAGACCAAAGCCAACCGTTCCAAGGCGGAAGGGTGAGCCGTATCACCACGATTCACCCGAAATCCTATGAGGACGCTCAGTTGGTCGGACGTGCCATTCGCGATGGCGTTCCGGTGGTGCTGAACCTGACCGGTGTGGCCGGAGGCCGTGGCCTACCGCATTGTGGACTTTTCGGCAGGTGTGGTGTTCGGGGTGCGCGGTTCCATCGAACGTGTCACTCCGCGCGTGTTCCTGTTGAGCCCGGCTCAGGTGAACATCAAGGTTGAGGAACCGCAGGCGAATAACTCGTCGCACGATTTGTTCGCCGACTGATATAGACGAAAGCCGTTGCGAAAGCAGACTGCATGAAGCCTCCGTCACCCGTGATGGGGGGCTTTGTTATGTTCTGTTGCTAAGGTGGTGCCCCATGATTTTGTCTTTGATCGGTAGCATCGTCCACTTTTTGGTGAATGCCTACATTCTGGTGCTGTTCATTCGCATGATTCTCGATTGGGTTGCTGTGTTGGCATCGGCATGGCGTCCACGGGGGTTGGCGTCGTCGTTGATCGACGCAGTTTACCAGTTGACAGAGCCTCCACTGCGCTGGCTACGCCAATATATCCGTCCTATTCCAATGGGTCCCATCTACTTCGATGTGGCATTCATCGTTCTTTATTTCATTCTCATTGCTATTGATTTCCTCATTTAATGTATGTCAAATGCCGATTTTTCGCAAAAAATCGGTGGTTCCGTGCTAGAGTCGAACAATGAAAGCAACAACAGCAAGGCATCAAGCCCAAAGCGAGGTGTAAGATTTATGGCTCTGTTGACGCCGAAAGATATCAGAGAGCATACCTTCCAGACCGTGAGGTTCAAGGAGGGGTATGACGTCGATGAAGTCGACGATTTTCTCGATCAGGTAACCGAGACGGTGGAGGCCCTTGGCAAGCAGGCGGTTGCCAGCGGCCAAGGCTACTCAGTCCCTCGGCCCGGATGTTGCGGGGCTCAACTCCAAGATTTCCGAGCTCAGCGCCCAGGTTCAGTCCCTGCTGCAGGAGAACGCGACATTGAAGTCCGCCTCCGAGCAGGCAGCTGGCGCTGGTGATCAGGCAGCTCAGGCCGCACAGGTCGCAGCAGCCAAGCTCACCGAGGCTGAGGAAAGCAACCGTGCTCTGTCGGCTCAGAACGAACAGCTCAAGGGGGGTCAGGTGGATCGCCTGTCCGCACAGGTCGACCAGCTCACCGCACAGGCGGCTGAAGCTGCAGGCCAGGCGGATCTGGGTGAACAGCTGACTTCCATGCAGCATGAGCGCGACGCATTCCGTGCACAGACCGAAGACCTGTCCCGTCAGCTGGCTTCCGCACAGCAGCAGGTTGTGGTGGCCCAGCAGCAGGCGGCTGAGATCCAGCAGCTCAATGCAAGGCTTGAAGAGGCTCAGGAGCAGGTCGCCCAAGCTCAGCAGCTCACGCAGCAGCATGCGGCACAGTCCCAGCAGCAGGATGAGCGTGCCCAGCAGCAGGCCGCGCAGATTCAGCAGCTTGCACAGCAGCTGCAGGAATCGCAGCAGCGTGAAGCCCAGCTGCGCGAGCAGGTCGCCAAGGTCGAACCGAGTACCGAAACCGGAAGCCTGCAGAAGATTGCAGGAGCCGCAGCCAGCGCCAACACGGAGCCGGAGCGTGCCACCGCCATGCTGACCTTGGCTATGCAGCTGCACGACCAGTACGTCGACAAGGGCAAAGCCAAGGCTAAGGGAAATCACCGACGAGTCCCAGCGTAGGTACGATGAGCTCATCGGCAATGCCAACGATTACTCCAACCGCACTCGCACCGAAGCCGACAACTACTCCAAGGCACCCGTTCTGAAGCCGATCAGTATTCGGCTGACACTCGTGCCAAGGCTGATGGCTACCTGAACCAGAAGACTCAGGAAGGCGATGCCTATCTGACCAAGCGTGCTCAGGAAGGCGATGACTATCTGGCGCAGCGCACTCAGGAAGGTAATGCTTACTTGGATCAGAAGACTCAGGAAGGCGACGCCTACCTGCTCAGAAGACGCAGGAGGGTGATACCTACTTGGGTCAGAAGACTCAGGAAGGCGACGCCTACCTTGCTCAGAAGACGCAGGAGGGTGATACCTACTTGGATCAGAAGACTCAGGAAGGCGACGCCTACCTCGTGCAGAAGACCCAAGGATGGTGATACCTACTTCTCCACGAAGCACAACGAAGCCGACGAATACGAGTCCGAAGTGCAGAAGCGCGCCTTCGACTACGATTCGAAGACCCGTACCGCAGCCGACGACTACGCCCAGCAGGTCCGCGACAATCTCGAAGCGCAGACCAAGGTCATCGAAGGCAACATTCAGGGCCTCAAGCAGTTCGAAAACCGAATACCGTGCACGTCTTACCGAATTCCTCGGCCAGCTCGTGTCCCCCAAGGTGTCCGACACGAACAACTATGATCAGGACTCCTAAGGACGACTGAGATTAGGCTGTGTCTGACATCATGACAAATGATCAAAGACGGCTGCGCACCCGCGTGGCCGTCTTTGCGTGTATCGCCGTTGTGGCACTGGTACTCGACCAGATCAGCAAGGCATGGGCGCAGTCGGCGCTTGCCGACGGGCAGACGGTACGTGTGATTCCGGGCATCCTCTCATTCACGCTGGTGCATAATCCGGGTGCGTCCTTGGGCATGGGATCCAACATGACCTGGTTGATTTCGTTGCTTGCCATCGTGGCATGCGTGGCGTTGGTTGTACTGGCAATCCGTACCATTTCCATGAAATGGACGGTGGTGTTCGCTCTTGCTTTCGCCGGAGCATTGGGCAATCTCATCGATCGTGTGATGTATGCCGAAGGTTTCCTTAATGGCAAGGTCGTCGATTTCCTCAATTACGGATGGTCGGTCGGCAATGTTGCGGATATTTTCCTGATGGTGGCGGGCGTCGCCGCCGTCGTACTGCTGTTTGTCGGAGAGCCCTTCAGCCAGAAGGATCTTGACGAACAGGCCGCAGAACAGACGAAACAGACGACCGGAGACCAGAACGCATGAGCCGTCTTGTTCCCGCACCCGACGCGCTTGTCGGCAAACGATTCGATGTGGCCGTGGCCAAGATGCTTGGTATCTCCCGAGCCAAGGCCGCGGAACTCATCGAAAGCGGACAGGCGCGCGCTTGGTCGTGACATTTCCAAATCATCGACTCTGCAATCAGGCGAAACCGTCGAATTCGATATTGTCGAGGAACGGACCGAGCCTGAACCGATCGCACGAGATATGGCAGTGGTCTACGAAGATGATGATGTCATAGTGGTCGACAAGCCAGTGGGTGTGGCTGCTCACGCTTCCGTCGGTTGGACCGGTCCGACGGTGCTCGGCAGTCTGCTTGACAGGGGAGTGCACATCACCTCCTACGGCGCCGCGGGACGTCAGGGCATCGTATCCCGCCTCGACGTGGGCACATCCGGATTGATGCTCGTGTGCAAATCTGACCTCGCCTACGTGGAAATGCGCAGGCAGTTCGCCGAACATGAAGTCGTCAAAACCTATCATGCGCTCGTGCAAGGCAATCTCAAGGAAAACAAGGCCACGATCGAAGCGCCGATCGGACGGGCCAAAGTCTCCGATTTTCGTTTTTGCGTTACGCCCGCCGGCAAAGAAGCCATTACCCATTGGGATGTGATGGAACGTTTCGGTGAGGCGACGCTGGTATCCGTGAATCTGGAGACCGGACGTACTCATCAGATTCGCGTGCATTTCTCCTCGATTGGGCATCCCCTTGCGGCGACCCCATGTATGGTGCCAATCCGCAGTTGGGTGAGGCATTGGGATTGGACCGGCAGTGGCTGCACGCCATGAAGCTCGAATTCCGTCATCCGCGAACCCATGTGGACCATGGTGAAATCGCATTATCCAGCTGATTTGCAGCATGCGCTCGACGTGATGCGCGGCAGGCACGACACACAAGACAAGCCTGAAGTGTGATCGCACGTCACCAATCACCGGTAGATTGGAATGTATGGCTACTTCCGGAAATTTCGTGCAACTGCATAATCACACGCATTATTCACTGCTTGACGGGGCATCAAAGATTCCGGATCTGGTCAAGCGCGCCAAAGAACTCAACATGCCGGCCGTCGGCATCACCGACCATGGCAACATGCATGGCGCCTACGAAATGTGGAGCACTGCGGTCAAGGAAGGCGTCAAACCGATTATCGGCATCGAAGCTTATGTGACGCCGGAAACCGCACGCCAAGATCAAACCCGCGTCAGCTGGGATACCAACTGGAATCCCGATATCGATCCGCAACATCGCAGGCGTAACCCCAACGACGTATCCGGCGGTGGTCTGATCACCCACCTTACGATGTGGGCGGAAACCGATGAGGGCCTTGTCAATCTGATGAAGGCGTCCACTGACGCGAATCTCGAGGACGTGTCATGCGATACCCCCGAATGGATAAGGAAATCCTTGCCAAATATTCGAAAGGCATTATCGCATCTTCCGGATGCCCGTCAGGCATCATCCAAACGCGACTGCTGCTCGGCCAATTCGACGAGGCATTACGTGCGGCAGGCGAATTGCAGGATATTTTCGGACGTGACAATTTCTATATCGAATTCATGGACCACGGTCTGAAAATCGAAAAACAGGTGACCGACGGTCTGCTGGACATTGCGAAAAAACTGAACGCGCCACTGCTCGCCACCAACGATTCCCATTACGTGCGCGCCGAAGACGCCGGCTCTCAGGATGCCATGCTGTGCATCAATTCGGGATCCACTCTTGACGATCCGGACCGATTCAAGTTCGACGGCACCGGCTACTACATCAAAACCGCCGAAGAAATGCGCGAGCTGTTCAAAGACATTCCCGAAGCATGCGACAATACGTTGGAAATCGCCGAACGCTGCAATGTCATGTTCGACGATCATGAAGATGGCGCGTTCATGCCCCAATTCGACTGCCCGGAAGGTTGGGATGAGACGTCGCTGTTCCTGAAAAAGGTCGAAGAGGGCCTGGAAAAGCGATATGACGGCAATCCGCCGATCGAGGTGCTCAAGCAGGCCGACTACGAATGTGGCGTAATATGCCAGATGCAGTTCTGCGGTTACTTCCTCGTGGTCGCCGACTACATCAACTGGGCTAAATCGCATGGTGTGATGGTCGGGCCTGGCCGTGGCTCCGCGGCAGGCGCCATGGTCGCGTATGCCATGGGCATCACCGAACTCGATCCAATCAAGCACGGCTTGATCTTTGAACGATTCCTTAACCCGAACGTGTGTCGCTGCCTGATATCGACGTCGATTTCGATCCGGATGGCCGCGGCCGCGTGCTTGACTATGTCGGAGACAAGTACGGGCGAGACAAGGTCGCGCAATGCGTGATCTACGGCACCATCAAAACCAAACAGGCGCTGAAGGATTCCGCACGAATCATGGGCTACGAATTCTCCATGGGCGAGCGCATCACCAAGGCGTTGCCGCCGGCGCAGACGGGTGGCAAGGATATTCCGCTGCATGATATTTTTCGAGCCGAGTTCGAAGCGTTATGCGGAGGCCCGCGAATTCCGTGAGCTTTATGATTCCGATCCGGATGTGAAGCGCGTCACGGATGAGGCGATGGGTATCGAAGGCTTGATCCGTCAGACCGGTGTGCATGCGTGCGCCACGATCATGGGTAGCGAGCCGATTTCGAATACGTCGCCGTTGCTGGAACGTACCGATGGTACGGTTACGACCACGTTGGAGTATCATACGTGTGAAACGCTTGGTTTGGTCAAGATGGATTTTCTTGGTCTTTCCAACTTGACGGTTATTCGCGATACGTTGAACAATATCGAGGCGAATGGCAAGACGCGTATCGACCATACGAAGATTCCGTTGGATGACCGTGCCACGTACGAGTTGCTGTCGCGAGGTGACACCCTTGGCGTGTTCCAGCTCGATTCCGACGGCATGCGCTCGCTGCTGAAAACGTTGAAGCCCAGCAACTTCAACGATATCTCCGCGTTGATCGCGTTGTATCGTCCTGGTCCGATGGATATGGATTCGCATACGAATTATGCGAAGCGTAAGAATGGTTTGCAGAAGATCACGCCAATTCACCCTGAGCTTGAGGAGCCTCTGAAGCAGGTGCTTGACGAGACCTATGGTCTGATCATCTACCAGGAGCAGGTGCAGTCCGCCGCGCGTATTTTGGCGGGTTATTCGCTGGGCAAGGCAGACGTGCTGCGTCGAGCCATGGGTAAGAAGAAGCCCGAAGTGCTGGCCAAGGAGAAGGTGCCGTTCTTCGCCGGTATGAAGGAGCATGGATATTCCAGGAGGCGGCCCAAGCCGTGTGGGATATTTTGGTGCCGTTCTCGGGCTATGCGTTCAATAAGGCGCATTCGGCCGCATACGGTTTGATTTCGTATTGGACCGCGTATTTGAAGACCCATTATCCGGTGGAGTTCATGGCGGCTTTGCTGCAGGGTGCGAGTACGAACAAAGATAAGACCGCGTTGTATTTGGGTGAGGCTCGTCGCATGGGCATTCAGGTGTTGTCGCCTGATGTGAACGAGTCGGTGTACGAGTATTCCGCTGTCGGCGATGTGGTGCGTTTTGGCCTTGGCGCCATTCGTAATGTCGGCAAGGCTGCGGTTGATGCGATTGTCAAGGAACGCGACGGCAGTCATGGCAGGTATGTGAATTTCCCTGATTTCATCAAGCGTGTGCCGATGGAGGCGTTGAATCGTCGATTGGTTGAATCGTTGATTAAGGCCGGTGCGTTTGATTCGATTGATCCGAACCGTCGTGCGTTGTTTACGATTCATGAGGCTGCGATTAATTCGGTGGTCGGTTTGAAACGTAAGCAGGCTGAGGGCCAGTTTGATTTGTTCGCTGATTTGGAGGATTCCGGCGAAGACGATGCGGGCATGGGCGATGCCATGGTGAATGTGCCCGATGTGGAGGAGTGGGATAAGAAAACCAAGTTGAATTTCGAGCGTGAAATGCTTGGTTTGTATGTGTCCGACCATCCGTTGAGCGGTATGCAGTCGATTCTGGTGTCGTTGAGTGAAATGTCGATCGCGCATCTGATCGATCGCGCGGCGAATATGCCTGACGGCCAGCAGGTGACGGTGGCTGGCTTGATCACGAATGTGGATCGTCGTGTGTCGAAGAAGGGCAATCCTTGGGCGATTGTGACGATTGAGGATTTGGAAAGCTCCATTCAGTGCATGTTCTTCGGCAAAGTGTATGAGGCCGCCGCTCCCGAACTGGCGGTCGATACGGTGGTGCAGATTCGTGGACAGGTTGAAAAACGCGATGAGACGGTGAGCATGCGTGCCACGGAATTCAACGTGCCGACGTTGGAAGCACAGGATGAGAAGCCGGTGACGATTATGCTGCCGCCGATTGCGCTTGACCAATCGCATGTGCAGCAGTTGGGGCAGATTCTTTCAAATCATCCTGGACCCTGCGAAGTGAAGCTCGCGTTGATGGACGATAAGGGCAACGCCAAGGTACTGACGTTCGGCGACCGTTTCCGCGTACGCCGCGACACGAGTCTGTTCGCTGAGATCAAAATCCTTTTCGGTCCCAGTTCTCTGCCTTTGGGCTGACCGGTCGTGGGGATGATGCCGAAAGTTCAGCCGAATATCTCACTATGCGGCTGAACTTGAGACGCGCGGGCGTTCTCGTGACATCACGTTGTTACCATGGGGCGTTATGAGCGAAGAAAACTATATGCGAATCATTGACCTGCGTGGCAAGAAGCTGACCCGAGCTGAAATGCTGGAGGCTATGCCTCGCGCTGAGATGGGCACCAACGAGGCAACCGATCTCGTGCAGCCCATTCTTGACGATGTGAAGGCCCGCGGTGCTGCGGCCCTGCGTGACTTCGCGGAGAAATTCGACCATATCCGTCCGGAGAATCTGCGCGTGCCGGTGGAAGCCATGAAGGCCGCCGTCGACGAGTTGGATCCGGAAGTGCGTGCCGCCATCGAAGAGTCCGTGCGTCGTTCCCGCGCCGTGTCCGCTTCCCAGGTGCCGGCACCGTTCTACACCGATTTGGCTGAGGGCGCCCGCGTTTCCGAACGTTGGATTCCGGTGCAGCGTGTCGGTCTGTATATTGTGCCGGGTGGCAAGGCCGTCTACCCAAGCTCCGTCATTATGAATGTGGTTCCGGCACAGGCCGCCGGCGTGGAATCCCTCGCCATCGCAACCCCGCCGAGCCGTAACAATGCCGACGGTCTGCCTGACAAGACCATTCTCGCCACCTGCGCCATTCTTGGCGTCGACGAAGTGTATGCGGTCGGCGGCGCTCAGGCCGTGGCCATGTTTGCCTACGGCGCCAAGGGTTCCGAACCGCAGGACGGCGAGATCCTGTGCGATCCGGTCGACAAGATTACCGGTCCGGGTAACATTTTCGTCGCTACCGCCAAGCGCATGGTGTCGGGCATTGTCGGTATCGACGCTGTGGCAGGACCGACCGAAATCGCCATCATCGCAGACAAGGGTGCCAACCCGAGCTGGCTGGCCGCCGATCTGATCGGTCAGGCCGAGCATGACGAACTCGCCGGTTCCGTGCTCATCACCGACAGCGAAGAGATTGCCGAACAGGTGCAGGAGGATCTCAAGTACCGCGTGCCTCGCACCGAGCATTCCGAGCGTGTGAACACGTCGCTGCGTGGTCGTCAGTCCGGTATCATCCTCACCGATGGCATCGAGCAGTCCATTGACGCGGCCAACGCGTATGCCGCCGAACACCTTGAGGTCCAGACCGCCGACCCGGATGCCGTGATAGCCAAGATTCGCAACGCCGGTGCCATCTTCCGTGGCCCGTACTCTCCGGTGCCGCTGGGCGACTACATGTCCGGCTCCAACCATGTGTTGCCGACTTCCGGCACTGCACGCTTCGCCTCCGGTCTGGGCGTGCACACCTTCATGAAGCCGGTCGAAGTCATCGAATACGACGAGCAGGGATTGAAGACCCTCGCTGCTCGTGTGAACGCCTTCGCCGTTTCCGAAGATCTGCCGGCACACGGTGAAAGCGTGCTGAGCCGTTTCATCGACGATCCGTACAACAAGGAAACCATCAAGGAACAGGAAGAACAGGCAGGCCTTCGATGAGTGAGACTTCCAGCAACGCCATTCCGGCATATCTTCCGCTGCGCAACGATCTGATCGGTGAGGAGCCGTACGGTGCGCCGCAATTGGACGTGCCGGTATGCCTCAACGTCAACGAGAATCCGTATGCGCCGGAACCGGCAGTGGTCGAAACCATCGCGCAGCGAGTCAAGAAATCGCTCTGACGCTCAACCGTTACCCGGATCGTGAGCATATCGCGTTGCGTCAGGCATTCTGCGACTATCTCGAACGCGAGTCCGGCGTCAAGCTGGAAGTCGACCAGTTGTGGGGTGCCAACGGATCCAACGAGATCATGCTGCAGCTGTTCCAAGCTTTCGGCGGTCCAGGACGCATTGCGCTCGGCTGCGATCCGACGTATTCGATGTATCCGGAATACGCCCGCGACACGTTCACCACATGGAAGCTTGCGCACCGCAATGAGGATTTCTCGCTGAACGTCGACGCCACCATCAAGGCCATCGAAGACGTCAAGCCGGCCATGATCGTGCTCACCAGCCCGAACAATCCGACCGGCACACCGCTGAAGATGGACGATCTTAAGCGCGTGCTCGGCGCCGCCGAAACCGCTGAAGTGGCCGGTGCCGCCGAAGGCGTGCATCCGGTGGTCGTGGTGGACGAAGCCTACATCGAATTCCGTGATCCGGGCACGTCCACCGCGCTCGAACTCATCGGCGAGTATGAGAATCTCGCCGTGAGCCGAACCATGAGCAAGGCGTTCGCCTTCGCAGGCGCGCGAGTCGGCTATCTGGCCGCCAACAAGGGCATTATCGACTGTGTGCGCATCGTGCGTATGCCGTACCACCTGTCGGCCGTCACCCAGGCAGCCGCGCTTGCCGCGTTCGAACATACCGACGAACAGCTCAGCCGTGTGACGCACCTGCGTGACATCCGCAATCAGATCGCGGCATGGCTCAAGGAACAAACCTACAAGGGCCAGCCGCTCGAAGTGGCCGAGACGCAGTCCAACTTCATTCTGTTCGGCGGTCATTTCGACGATCGCGACCGCATCTTCGACGAACTGCTCAAGCGTGGTGTGCTCATCCGCACCGTCGGCCCTGACGGCTGGATGCGCGTATGTATGGGCACCGACGAGGAAATGGCGCGTTTCCGTGAAGCCTTGGTCGAAGTGTTGCGTATTGTGGAACAAGACTGAGCACATACGGGACTGAACCAACACAACAGGACCGAACATTTTCCAAAAGGAGTCGCAACATGGCGCGTACCGCAACCATCGTTCGTGAAACCAGCGAATCCAAGGTCGAACTGAGCCTGAATCTCGACGGCACCGGCAAAACTGACATCGACACGTCGGTGCCGTTCTACAACCATATGATGACGGCGCTCGGCAAGCATTCGCTGATTGACCTGACCATCAAGGCCACAGGTGACACCGACATCGACGTGCACCATACCGTCGAAGACATCGCCATCGTGTTCGGTGAGGCGTTGAAGCAGGCGCTGGGGAACAAGCGCGGCATCCGTCGCTTCGCTGATGCGACCGTGCCGTTGGACGAGGCGCTTGCCAAGGCCGTGGTCGATATTTCCGGGCGTCCGTACTGCGTGTGCACCGGCGAGCCGGAAGGCTTCGAATACTGCATGATCGGCGGCCATTTCACTGGCTCCCTCGTGCGTCACGTTATGGAATCCATCGCCATGCATGCCGGAATCTGCCTGCATCTGCAGGTGATCTCCGGTCGTGATCCGCACCACATCGCCGAAGCCGAGTTCAAGGCCTTGGCACGTGCGCTTCGTTTCGCTATCGAGCCGGATCCGCGTGTCGACGGTATTCCGAGCACGAAGGGCGCTCTGTGATGAGCGACGATCGAAATAACGATTTCGACGATTTCCAAGGATTCGACGGATCCAACGATTTCGGCGATCCCAACGCCGACGGCATGCATTTCAGCGAAGAGGAATTGGAAGCGGCTATGGCTGGCTTCGAGCAGGAATTCAAGGATGCCGAAGCGTCCAAGCATGAGCGGGCGGACAATCCGCCATCTGAAGCTTTCGATTCCTCCGAAGCTTCCGATAACGCGGAATCCTCCGAATCCTCCGAATCCTCGGAAGTCGACGACATGCTCAACGCGGCTGAGGATTCGTTGAAATTCGAAGATGAGCTGCAGGGACTGCTTGGCAATCGTGCGAAAGTGGCTGTGATCATCACCAGACTGACCTCGCCACGATTGCTGGCGGCATTCTGCGAATTGTCCGACATTTCCGCGCAATGCATCGGATCGGCGCAAGGTGCTGTCGCGGTGCTGCGCAATCTCGACGGAGACGGTCCGGAAGCGGCGGTCAAAGACATGACGATCGTCGTTGCCGGCATGCCCGCGATTCTTGCCGTCAACCGTGCGGACAAGCTCGAAGCGACGATGTACGTGGAAGGCAGAGCGGGCAAAACCTTCGCTCCGCCGGTGCTATTCACCTCCACCGCGCCGTTCGTTGAGGATCTCATGCTGGGCATCACCGATATGAACGCGCTGGAACAGGCGGATATGACCATTTTCGATTCCGCTGACCTTGATCGGGATGCGGCGATGAGCATTATCGCCGAGCATACGCGGTTCGGACGCGGCACATCAAGCATCAGTTAACGACGGTAAACGCGAGTCATCCTGCCGAACATGCGTTATGCGACACAAGACGACTCGCGTCACAGAACAACGAATGACACAAGAAGGAGAACGCCCATGACTTCCGTGGTGGTTTTCGATTATGGTTTCGGCAACGTGCGTTCCATGGTTCGTGCACTGGCTGATCTCGACCTTGACGTGACCCTCACTTCCGACCATCGGCAGGCCTTGGAAGCCAACGGTCTGGTAGTGCCCGGCGTGGGCGCTTTCGGCGCATGCATGGAAGGACTCAAGTCGGTGGGCGGAGACACCGTGATCAAGGATCGTCTGCGTGCCGGGCGACCGGTGCTCGGCGTGTGCGTGGGCGAGCAGATCATGTTCGAACGCGGTATGGAACACGGCACCGGCACTCCGGGCCTTGGCCTGATCAAGGGCGACGATGGAACTGCTTGACGCCGATGTGGTGCCTCATATGGGATGGGACACCGTCGAGGCGCCGGAAGGTTCCGTGCTCATGAAGGGTGTGGAAGGCGAACGTTTCTATTTCGTGCATTCCTTCGCCGCGATGAGCGCCGCTCCCGCCGACACGTCCGGCGACCAGCTTGATTTCGGTGACGCCGAGGAGCGCGTGACCTGGTGCACGTACGGACGTAGCCGTTTCGTCGCCGCCTACGAACGCGAGCCGCTGTTCGCCACGCAGTTCCACCCGGAAAAATCCGCCGAAGCGGGCTCGCAGTTGCTGCGCAATTGGATTGCGACGTTCTGATGGTGCGAGATCGCCGATGATTGTTTCGACGATGCTTTGACATATACGCTTTTAAAACGACCACTTGGTACATTTATTTGCGATTGCCGTTTAATGGCGGTCGGTTGATCACAGAGAGGTACAGACATGTCTTTGATGTTGCTTCCCGCAGTCGATGTTCGTGATGGCAAGGCCGTTCGCTTGCGCCAGGGCGAATCCGGTTCGGAAACCGATTACGGTTCGCCGCTGGAGGCTGCCCGCACGTGGGTCGAGTCCGGTGCGGAATGGATTCATCTGGTCGACCTTGACGCGGCATTCGGCACGGGCAACAACCGTGACCAGCTGCGCGCCCATCGTCAAGGAGCTTGGCGACAAGGTCAATATCGAAATGTCCGGTGGCGTGCGCGACGACGCATCCCTCGACGCAGCTTTGGAAGCAGGAGCCGCCCGTGTGAACATTGGCACGGCAGCGCTTGAGAATCCGGATTGGACCGCTTCCGTCATCAAGAAGTACGGCGATCGCGTGGCCGTTGGCCTTGACGTGCGCGGCCACACCCTCGCAGCCCGCGGATGGGTGAAGGAAGGCGGCGATCTGTTCGAAACCATGGCGTTCCTGGATTCCGTTGGCTGCTCTCGTTACGTGGTCACCGACGTGGCTCGCGACGGCATGATGAGCGGTCCGAACATCGATCTGCTGCGTGAGGTTGCGGAACGCACTGATGCGAAGGTTACCGCGTCCGGTGGCATTTCCAAGCTCGATGACCTGCGCGCCATCAAGGAACTTGCCGATCTGGGCGTGGATTCCGCGATTCTCGGCAAATCGCTGTATGCGCGCGCCTTCACCTTGGAAGAGGCGCTTGAAGTCGCACGTTGAGCATTGTTCGCAAACCCATGACGATACGGCCGTCCACAACGTGGACGGTCTCGTCATATTCGGCGCGTGTTAACGACTTTCGTAACATGCGCATGGAACGATGGGGCACTATGGATAAACAGCAAGAGTTTGCTTTGCGCACAGTCGAAGAACGCGACGTGCGCTTCATTCGTTTGTGGTTCACGGATGTGTTGGGAACGCTGAAGTCCGTGGCTATCGCACCGGCTGAATTGGAAGCTGCGTTCGAGGAAGGGCTCGTGATTCGACGGTTCCGCGGTGGAAGGCCTCACCCGTGTGTCCGAAGACGATATGATCGTCAAGCCCGACCCGTCGACATTCCAGATTCTGCCGTGGCGTGGAGGCCCGCAAGGCACCGCGCGCATGTTCTGCGACGTGCTTACCCCCTGATGGCGAGCCGTCGTTGGGCGATCCGCGTCATGTGCTGAAGCAGGCTCTGTCGAAAAGCCAAAGAAAAGGCTTCACCTTCTACGTGCATCCGGAAATCGAATTCTATCTGTTCGAAAGACAGGATGATTGGTCCCAGACGCCAACCCCAATCGATGAGGGCGGCTATTTCGACCATGTGCCGCGCAGCCCAGGCATGGACTTCCGCCGCGCCACCGTCAACATGCTCGAACAGATGGGCATTTCGGTGGAATACTCGCATCATGAGGCGGGTCCAGGCCAGAACGAGATCGATCTGCGTTATGCGGACGCGCTCACCACGGCCGACAACATCATGACCTTCCGTACCGTCGTCAAAGAGATTTCGCTGGAGCGCGGCATTCACGCCAGCTTCATGCCGAAGCCGCTTTCCGACGCTCCAGGTTCCGGCATGCATACCCACTTGAGCCTGTTCGAAGGCGACGCCAACGCGTTCTACGAGGCGGGCCAGAATTCAACATGTCCGTCACCGCACGCCAGTTCGCGGCCGGCATTCTGTACCACGCGGCTGAAATCTGCGCGGTCACTGACCAGTACGTCAACTCCTACAAGCGCCTGTGGGGCGGCAACGAGGCTCCGAGCTACATCTGCTGGGGCCACAACAACCGTTCCGCGCTGCTGCGCATTCCGCAGTACAAAGCTTGCGGCAAGGGCAATTCCGCCCGCATGGAATTCCGTGCGCTCGACCCGGTCGCCAACCCATACCTCGCATATTCGGTGCTCTTGGCAGCAGGCCTTGACGGCATCGACAAGCAGATGCAGTTGGGCGAGCCGACCAGCGACGACGTGTGGGAGCTTACCGATGCGGAACGTCAGGCCATGGGCATCCAGCCATTGCCGGAGTCTCTTGACGAGGCGTTGAAGGTTATGGAGAAGTCCGACTTCGTGGCCGGAGTGCTCGGCGAGCATGCCTTCGAATACTTCCTGCGCAACAAGCGTCAGGAATGGGAGGAATACCGCAAGCAGGTCACTCCTTTCGAACTGAAGAAGTACCTGCCGAAGCTGTAAGCGAACCGCAATCGTTTCATCAAAGACCGTTGTTGCAATCATGAGAAAACTGATTGCAACAACGGTCTTTTGCTTTCCGAATGATTATTTGAATCTTCTTTTGATGTTTCTGCAAGTATCGGATTAAAGTTCCAATGACTCAATTGACCGTAAATTAACGGTTTTGCGAAGAATCTCATCACCATAGTCAGAAAATATGAATGTCACAGGCGAGTTGCTTTGCGTTTCAAAAGCGACTGTCGTCGTCATTTTCACGCCGGGGAGTGACCTTGCGTGTTGTGGAATAGCTATCATCGTCAAGATACGTGCTATGCAACTCAGTGCCGTCTTGGGTCGCGGAAACATCCATATAGTTCAGGAAAGCCCGGTATTTGCTTCCATTTTCGACATACCGGATATGCGTGCGAACGCTATGTCATGATCGGCATATGAGGGGCTTGTCTTCTCAATGGAGTCTACGCGGAAATGCAGGGTGCTTTCGTCATAATCGGTTACGGATCCGTCTTCGTCGAAATTCGAAGCGTCCACTTGCTCGGGCTGAGGGACGGCCGCATAATCAATATGTTTCAAGGATCCTTCTATGTCGACTTCGTCAAAGGAAAACGCGGCGCGAACAACATTATGTTGCGAATAATTCATCAGCTGAACCACAACTGGTGAATTGGTGTCCGTAAGAACGAAACTGCTGGTGGTCTGCGAGCTTTTCTTCGGTTTCATTTCGGCGCCGGAGAACTCCGTGCGGTCGGAATCCTCGTTGGAAGTGAATGCAGGGGCAAGCTCGATGCCGTTTTGCATGACCATCAGATCTGCGACGGCATGAGGATACATCGTTTTCTTGCCGATGTTCGTGCAGGTGAGCAAAACCGTGAGCGTGGCGTCGCCGTTCAAATCCTCCGGACCTGTCTGCACGCCTTCGATGTTCACTTCCAATGCTTTTCCTCCGGTGGAGTAGAGCTTTCCAACGTCTTCGCTGACGGTTTCCTGTGTGGACAGCTCCTCGAACTGGCTTGTGGATCCATCGAAATCGGAGATGATGTTTGACATGCTGTCAGAAAGCATTCCGCCAATCGACGCTATTACAGCGATGATGATAACGATCTCCAAAACGGTGACGAAGCCGTTTTTATGGCGGCGTTGCTTCTTGTCGGAAAGTGGATTGGAACTCGCGTGTGGCTCGTTCCGTTTGTATGCGCGGCGGATTATAGAGCTGCGATGGGCGTCCTTGCGGGTTCTGCGGGTTTTGCTGATTTTGCCGCAACGCCTGTTGCAAGCTTTGCTGCATGGACTGGGCATACCGAATGGTTTGCGTGGACCAGTCGTTCAACATGGTTTGGAGCGTGTCTCCTCGTGTGGACTGATCGCCTTGCGCCTGTTGAGATCTACCGTCTTGCTTGGATCGGGTGTTTTGTGGGGCCTGCCTGTCGCGCGATGCCTGATCGCTCTGCGCGGGTTTCACATATCGCCGCTGGACATAGGATTCACGCCGCGCATGGTCACGGTTCACCTGATTAGACAGGCGTTCGGCGTTGCTGCTGGGATCGATGTAATCGGAACCCTTGAATGGGTCGATATAGTCGTTGTTGTTGAGTAGGCCCATGAAAGGCTCCTTCTGGTCAGTCCCTTCCATGAGCAATTGTATCGAAAAATCAGCCTCGAGGAGAGCCGAACATCGAATTGTAGATGATTGCGAAATTACGATTGCCGTAAGTCGAACAGGCGTCGCCTTCGCCGACTCCGCATCCAATGCGGCTGCATTCGGCTGATAAGGCGTGTAACTGTACAGCAGTGCAGTCGCCTTGTTTTCGATCTACACGTTGCTGCCACCGCAGCTGGCGTCCGGATTGTATTGAATATAGTTGAGCGTGCCCGCATGGTATCCATAGCGATCCTCATGTTGCACGTAATACTGGTAGCGTTTCGCCGCGCCATACACCTGTTTGAAAAAACCTGCATATTCCGGGTCACAGTTCGCGTCGTCCGGGCAGCTCAATCCCATGGCCGACTTGAATTGGAAGTCGCTTGGATCGGTGGCGGTAAGCAGATGCTGCTCCTTTTGCAGCACGGTGAGCAGCACTTTTTGACTGATGTCGCACGCCTTTCCTGATTTGTAGATGATCGCCGCGGCGCTTTCGTTCGGCTCTCCCTCATATGCTTCGCAGTATTCGTTGGCGGGTTGCGATTCGGTGCTAAACGTCATGGATTTCAAGCATTTCTCGCCGCTGCATGCGGCACCCTGTTTTTCGATGATGGCGTTCACCTGCTGCTCGCTCAACGCGTTCCCGTTGAAGAACAGACCATCTGAAATGATGTTGCCCGGATTGAAATCGTATTGCGTCTGCAATTGTTCCTGCGATGCGACCGCTTCATCCACTTGCACACGCCAACCGACGAATCGCACCAATCCAACGATCAACGCTAGCGCGACGATACTGGCTATCAGTGTTTTGCCGACTATGAGGATGCGTTTTGGGGTGTTTGCTTTTTCCAGGCGTTACGGAGTTTGGTGAGGCTTGGCTGCTTGTTTTTCTTGGGTTTGCGGTTGTTTTTTGCTGTGGTGGTTGTTTTGCGTGTCATCGCGCGTCATTGTATCGCGTTTGGCTTATCGTTTGTTTGACGATTGATTCGTCAATCGATTGACGTGAGAAGCTTTAATGACAATGCGAGTTTGGCAAGGCGTGGGAGTTCGAGGGGCTATGGAGGAGAAGTGTATGGCGAAGAGTGATGTGGCGAAGGAACGGTTTTTCAATCTGCCTGTGATTGTGCTGATCTCGCTGAGTTTCATGCTGGGCATGAGCGAGTTCATTGTCGTTGGCATTCTGCCGGATATCGCGGCTGGCTTGAAGGTGTCGGAGGTGACGGTCGGCAATCTTGTGTCGCTGTTCGCGCTCGTGTATGCGCCGGTCACGCCGCTCGGCTCGGCATTGTCGGCTCGTTTTCCGCGTTTTTGCCACGCATCTGACGCTGGTTGGGGTGTTTCTTATCGGCAATGTGCTGTGCGCGTTCGCGTCGAATTATGGCGTGCTCGTAGTGGCGCGAATCCTCATCGCGCTGGTGTCCGGCACGCTGGTGGCCATTGCCATGACGTACGCGCCCGATGTAACAACGGAACAGTACCGCACGAAGTTCATCGCATGGGTGTTTTCCGGATTCTCCATCGCATCCGTGGTGGGCGTGCCGGTTGGCACGTGGGTTGCGAACACATTCGGCTGGCGTTGGGCGTTCCATTTGGTGAACGTGCTCACAGTGGTGCTTATTGTGCTCATGGTGATGGTGCTGCCGCGCAACAGCCGTATTGTGAAGATTGGTTTTCTGCCGCAATTCCGCCTGTTTTTCGACCGTCGTATTCAGTTCGGCGTGCTTGCCGTGGTGTTTGGCGCGGCGGCAAGTTACGTGTTCTACACGTATCTGACGCCGATCATGCGAGACGAAGTGCATGTTCCCGAACAGTATTTAAGCGTTGGCCTGGTGATTTTCGGCGCGGCCTGCCTGTGGAGCAACCTGTATGGCGGCAAGTTTGCCGACCGTGGCAGGGGAGTGGAACCGCTGACGCATATTCGTCCGATCTACTGCGCGCACGCCGTGCTTATGGCATCGCTGATCGTAACGCATTGGGTGCCGGTGTATGGTGCGTTGCTGCTGGTGGTGCTTGGCATGTTCATGTATTTGCAGAATTCCGCCTCGCCCAGGTGCTATATATGGATGTTGCCTCTCAGTCGCATCCGGGATCGTTGAATCTGGCTGCGTCGCTCAATTCCATGTCGTTCAACATCGGCATTGCGCTCGGCTCCGCGGTCGGCGGACTGGTCAACACCCATTTGGGATTGATGTGGCTTGGCCCTGCGGGCGCGATCTTCCTGCTGTGTGCGGTTGGCACCACAACACTGCTGCGCCCGTTCGTAGCTCGAGAACGCGATTTCTACGCCAAACAGCATGCCTGATGGCATTTGGTTGGGGTTTGAACGATCGGTTTTTGAGAGCGGCGGAGTTATAGAAGTTTTATCTGTAATTCGTTGAGATTGCGGAAAACGATTAGTGGACTGCGATGTTGGCGGGCTGGGCAGTAGACCCGCCGACTTGAGGAGCGTAGTCGGCTAGATCGATTACGCGATCGCAGGCGTCCCGCGTGTCCGGATCATGGGTTGCCACTAGCACGATCATGCCTTGACCGGCCAGATTGCCGAGCACATGGCTTACGGAATGCGATGTGCGCGTATCCAACTGGGCGGTCGGCTCGTCGACCAGCAACATGCTTGGTCTGGAACATACCGCGCGCGAGTAACGGATGGCAACACTTCGTTTGACATGCAGAACCTGCAAGTGCGCAGTTGCCTTGTGTCGAACGGCTACAACGTGGGATACGCGACCGACGATACGGAACAGTTGCGGTGAGAAGATAAAAAGATTTCAGGGTCTCGTTGTTTTTCTCAATCGCAGGTTCGTCGGCAACCGCTGTCAATGAACATGCGAAGCGATGTTGCGGGAATGCTGTTTTATTGGGGCGTTATTGGGAAATATGAGATCGAGAATGAGAACGATTTCATGGCGAAGAGCTGATGTTCAAAGCAAGGGTCTATATGAAAGATCGGCTACTCGTAGGGATTCGCGGGAGAATCGCGGTAATGTGTTCGCCGATGGTGCTTGTTGGTTGTGAGTAAAGGGGTATATGTGAGTATGGCGCGGCGATTCGGAATGAGACAAGGGATGGGCAGGAAACGCTCGAAATGCCCTGCTGTGACTTGGACTCTGCTGGCGGCTGTCACGGCATCCTGTATTGCGGTCGGATCCTGCGCATTGTGGCTGCCTGATCGCACTCCGACATTGCTCAGTTCGGCGGGGGAGAGGACTGCGGCTCCTGCCAGCGTACGGGAATACGCGGGCACGCAGCAGGTTACTGTGGTGCCCACCATCTCCAGTGACCGTGACCTTTCCGGCAATGCGAGTGGCATGGTCACCGCGGACTGGTCCGGCAACGGCCTGACCTCGGGCAAAGGTGCCTACCAGGTGAACGATCGCACGGTAGTGGCGTTGAACACCGCAACCCCCTTGTATCGCGATTTGAAGACCGGAGACACCGGCGGCGATTCGCCTACGCGTTCCTTGTGCCCGTATCCGCGTCGAATGGCACGTTCGACGAATGTTGGGTCAGACAGTGGCCGCAAAGCGGGCAGACGGAGGATGTGTTGTTTTCCACGCTGGTTGCGTCGGGTTCGTCATCCAATGCTGGCGTGACGCAGGTGAATAAGAGTTTCGATTCGCATTACGATGCGCAGGCTTCGTACGGGCAGCGTATGACTCGTTGGATGCCGTGGCTGGGATTGGTTGTGGGGCTGGTGCTCGGCGCGTTCGGCGTGCGTCGTCGTAGATTGAATATGCTGGCGCATTGCATTCAGGGCAGTCCAAAGGTGCGCAATTGCTGGAAATCGCTGTGGAAACGTTGATTTGGAGCGGTTTGGCGTGTGCCTCTTCGGCCGCGCTGTTGGGCGCGTATTGCGTTCGCATGAGCATCGCCGATTCAATGACCGTATGGTTGGGTGCGATGCGCGCGCCATGTGCGATATTCGCTGGAGTAATGGTATCAAGCGTGCTCGTCGGTATGACGATACGTGAAACGCAGTTGTTCCGTTTCTTCAAGCAACGCTAGAGTGTGCTAACCATGGTTCGGCTGAGGATGATTTCATTAGGTCCCATTGCCGTCGATACTGGAAAACCGCCAGTATCGACGGCAATGGAATGCGAAAGATGATGATGCGTTAGCTCAACGCTTTCTTGATGCGCTGCAGGCTGATCGGCTTCGGCGTGCCGAGTTCCTGCGCCCACAATGATACGTAGAATTCCTCAAGCATCCAACGTGCGGTGACCGCCTGCTTCATCAACGCCTCATGACGCGGACCTGCAGGCTCACGTTCGGCCTTCGCCATGGCCTTGTCGGCCAACTGCTTGGCCTCATCAGCCTCCCAAGCCCAACGCACATCACGATTCTTGTCGTTCTTCGCCTTACCTAAACGAAGCACGTCAGCATGCAGATACCGTTCAATCGACGCTAACGCATCCGGGGGAGTCTTGCCGATGAATCCCGGATACACCAGCGTGGCGATATGCTCACGAATCGACTGCAAAACGCTCAACATCGGCAGATCGGCCTTGCCCGACACGGCTTTATCAACCTCCGCATACCGCTTCAAAATAGCGATCACATCATGCGCAACCGCATACACGGTATCTTCGAACACTTCACGCACATCAAGCACCGCATTCGCCAACGCCTCATCATCCGGCAATTCGTCAACATTCGGCAGCAAACGCTTCACCGCAGCCAACTGCAGATCCTCAGTAAGATCCTTCGTGGACTGATATGGTGCGGACGCCAACATCAACGCCTCCGCACCCAACCAACGCGACGAAATACGCTCGCTCGGCATACGCAAAACATCAAGTGCACCGCGCCACAGCATGGTGGAACGAGCTGGTAGTGGCACCAGCCTTATGCAGCAGATTGGCCTGCTCCACAAGCTTGCCCTGATTTCCAGCGTTTTCCGCCTGCTTCTTTACCATCTGCCGTGCGGAAGCCTCGGCTTGCTCCGCAAACTTGCGCTGCAACTCCACCAACGATTTGCCCGAGCCAAGCACCTTGACAGGGCCCCGCGCATGACGCCTGCCATGCTGACTCTTGCGACTCGGAGGCAACTGCTGCTCCACAGAGAACGTCACGCGCAAATACGGCGTGAGCTTGCTCCACAATTCACCAGTCAACACTTCAGGGGTGAATCTGCGCGCCAACGATGCTGATTGCCGCCTGCGTGAACGTATGAGGCAAATCCGGCCACGCGGCCACACCCCTCCGCATTGGTAGGAGCAAGATTCGGCTTCTGCTGGTTACCGGAACCAGGCAGATCCGGATACCTCTCATCAATCCACGCACGAATCTTATGAGCCGTATCAGGAGCGGGAACAAACTGCACGCGCAACGTCTTCGGCAACGACTTGATCATGCCGACAATCAACTCATCCAGCAATCCGGGAACATTCCACGTGAACTGTTCCGGTGTCAAACGAGACAACACCTTCAACGGCACATGCACGGTCACGCCATCGTTTGGATCATGCGGATCATACACATAACTCAACCTCAAATCGATGGGGGAGCCGTCCGTACCCAACGTATGCCAATGATCCGGATAATCAGCCAACGACACTGACTCGGCATCAGCAAGACGCTCCACCTTCTCCGGATCAAAATCCAACAAATCCGGCTGCTCATCATGCTTTGACTTCCACCATTTCGCAAGATCCGCAACCGACGTGACAGTATTGGGAATCACCGAATTATAAAAATCGAACAGATCCTCATCACTGACCGCCTGCGCCATCTGACGTGTGCGACTCGCATCGTCGGCGGCGTCCTCCAACACATCGCGATTCTTCGCAATGAAATCGTCATACGAGAACCGCTGCTGAATATCACCCTCGACCAAACCCTGACGAATCAGAAAATCACGGGCCTCCAGCGGATTGATACGACCCCACTGCACCGTACGATCCTGTACGATTGGCAAACCATACAACAGTACCTTCGCGCTCGCCACCGCGGAGCCACGCGAACCAGACCAATGCGGATCCGCATACGTGGTTCGCGTCAACGAACCCGCCAACGGCTCAGCCCAAGCAGGATCGATCTCGGCGGAATATCGCGCCCACAAGCGGCTCGTTTCCACCAACTCCGTGCTCATCACCCATTGCGGCGTCGACTTGGCAACCGCGGAAGCCGGGAACAATGCGAAATGCGTGCCACGCGCACCCTGATAATCATTCTTCGCCATCTTCTGCGCACGCTTCATGGCACGTGCACGGGCAGCGCCCTTCAAACCAGCGAAATCAGATGCCTTCGGCTCACGTACGATCTGCATGCCCATCATCGACAGCAAGCCCGAAAGCATCGACGTATGAATACCCTGCGCATCCCAAGAACAACACAGCGAATGCGCAGCCTGCTGATTCAACGGAAGCTGACGAATCTCAAGCGGCGGACGCGAAGCCGGAATCGGATCGCCAACCTTGAACTTGAATTCCTTGCACATCTCACGCAACTGCGTGACCAGATCCTTCCACTGACGGATACGCAACCAACTCAAATACTCAGTCTTGCAAATCCTACGAAGCGCGGAATTACTCGGCTCGCCATCAGCCTGAAACACACGATCCCACAAGTTCAACGCGGTCAGAAAATCACTGGACGGATCGGCATACCGGTTATGAATACGGTCGGCCTCCTCACGATTCTCATCCGGGCGTTCGCGGGGATCCTGCAAACTCAGGAACGCGACCACCACCAGCACTGCGGCCAACGTGTTCGGCGTAGTCGACTTCGCGGCCTCGATGATCATACGGCCCAAACGCACGTCGATCGGAATGCGTGCAAGCGTGCGACCTGTATGTGTCAGCACAACCTCGCCATGCTTACGCGCCACAGCCTTCAATTCGGTCAATTCGTTGAAACCGTCAGACACCGCCTTCATATCAGGCGGATCGATAAAGCCGAAATCCGTAACATCCTGCGCGGTACGAGCCACACCCACCGACAGCATATGCAATACGACCGCACCCAACGACGTGCGCAGAATTCAGGCTCCGTGAATTCCGGGCGCGTCTCGAAATCCTCACGAGAATACAAGCGAATCGCAATACCATCGGCAATACGACCGCAACGACCCGGAACGTTGGTTCGCGCTCGCCTGACTGATCGGTTCAATCGGAAGCCGTTGCACCTTCGCGCTCTTCGAATAACGTGAAATGCGAGCGGTGCCAGGGTCGACCACATAACGAATGCCCGGCACTGTCAACGACGTTTCGGCCACATTCGTGGCGATTACAATACGCTGATGGTCATGCGGCTCAAACACACGATGCTGTTCCTTGGCAGACAATCGTGCGAACAAGGGCACAATCTCAATTGCATCAGGACGACGCATATCAATGGCACGCGGACCATAATGATGGCGCAGCGCATTCTCAAAATCATGAATGTCGCGCTCTCCGGAAGCGAATACGAGAATATCGCGCGGGCCACGGTCATGACTCGAATGAATTACCAATTCGGCACAGGCGCGTGCCACCGCCGTCGGCATATCAACATTCGGTTCGGCGAGAATTCTTCGCATCGGGGCGGTAGACAATGCTTCATAGTCGGCATCGCCCGGCATCGCGCCCGTTTCAAAACCGGGTACGGAACGCATCAATGCCGGAGCGGTGCCCAACGGCTCATACATGACCTGCACGGGGTAGGTTCGCCCCGAAACCTCGATAACCGGCACTTTCGTATGCAAAGCATGTTCGAAGTGCTCCTGGAACTTTACCGAATCAATCGTCGCCGACGTGATCACCAATTTCAGGTCACGGCGTTTCGGCAATAGCGCAGTCAAATAACCGAGCAGAAAGTCAATATTGAGACTACGTTCGTGCGCCTCGTCGATAACGATCGTATCGTATTGCATCAGTTTCGGATCGCGTTGAATCTGCGCCAACAGAATACCGTCGGTCACCACGCGAAGACGGGTCTTCGGTGAGCTCTCATCGGTGAAACGCACCTGATAGCCGACCTCGTCGCCCAAACGCACGCCCATCTCCGCGGCGATACGTTCGGCCACGGTACGAGCGGGCCAGCCTACGCGGCTGCGTGTGCACAATCTGCCTGCCATGCGATCCACGGCCCAATTCCAACAGAATCTTCGGCAGCTGCGTGGTCTTACCGGAACCCGTCTGACCAGACACAATCACCACTTGGCTCGACTTCACCGCCTCGGCAATATCGCTACGTGCAGCGGAAACCGGCAGTTGGGAAGGATATTCGGAATTTCATGCCTTCATGACCTCGATGACGCGGAAGCCCTTGGCGCTCGCATACTTGCTCACTTCATATCCGTCGCCAAGTTGCGTGGCAAGCCACGGAATCAACGAATCCGACCCCAGATTCTTCTGCACCACCAAATAGGCGGCACCACCCGCATTCAGACGCGGCAGCCATGTCATCAACAGCTCATGCAGCACATCCTTGCCGACGCGAATCGGCGGATTCGACCAAATCAAGTCAAACGTCACATCCGAAGGAATCTCATCGGCGGTGACCGCACGAACGTTCCTCACGCCATTGAGTTCGGCATTGCGACGCGTCAGATCCAACGCGCGTTCATTCACGTCCAACGCCCAAATGGCGGCCTTCGGCGAAGCAAAACCAAGTGTCACCGCAATCGGACCCCAACCGCAACCCAAATCAAGGAACGTACCCTCCTCAGGAGGCTCCGGAGCCTGACGAAGCAGCACGGACGTTCCCAAATCCACTCGATTGCCGGAAAACACGCCATTGGAAACCTCAACATCGGCCTCGTTGCCTCGCAACACAACATGCAGCCTCTTACGTACATCCTTCGACTGCGGATCAGCCGCGAAATACTGTTCGGCCTGTGCCATACCCACTCCTTGCAAACGCTCGCCTCCGGTATCACGCAAGCCACGCTCATCCACGTGGCGAATGCCCGATACCCATGTCTCTAGAGAATGATGATAATAAAGACACCATAGTTTAACCGTGAGAGGTGCCATTGAGCCAAGAAAACGACATCGAGCATAGCATGAGCGCCAACGACGTGTCAGGCGTGCTCGCCGACCAGTCCGAGGTGCTGCTTGATACCAACGGCGAGAACCATTTCAACGAATCCCATGACGAACAATGGCAGGAACGCGAATCCCGCAATGCGTTGAAGCATGTGTCCGGACTCGGCGAAATGCAAGACGTCACCGAAGTCGAATACCGAAAAGTCCGCCTCGAACGCGGTGCTCGTCGGCGTGTGGTCCAGCCGTGAAACCACACAGGCACAGGCCGAAGAATCATTGAGAGAACTTGCCGCGCTTGCCGAAACCGCCGGCGCCGTGGTATGCGACGGCCTGCTGCAGCATCGTATCAAGCCGGACGCAGCTACATACGTTGGCTCCGGTAAAGCCCGCGAACTCGCCGGAATCGTGGCGCAAGAGGAAGCCGACACCATCGTTGTGGACGACGACCTGCCGCCAAGCCAACGCCGCGCCTTGGAAGACGCCACCAAAGTGAAGGTCGTGGATCGCACTGCCGTGATCCTCGACATTTTCGCCCAACATGCGACCTCACGCGAAGGCAAAGCCCAAAGTGGAACTGGCACAACTCGAGTACATGCTGCCACGACTGCGAGGCTGGGGCGGATCACTGTCACGACAGGCAGGCGGCCGCGCCGCAGGAGACGCGGGCATCGGCTCGCGAGGACCTGGGCGAAACGAAAATCGAAATGGACCGCCGTGTGATCCGAAGCCGCATCGCCAAACTCCGCAAACATATCGAACAGATGGCTCCCGCGCGTGACGTCAAACGTGGCGCTCGCCGTCGTTTCGGATTGCCGACCGTTGCCGTGGTTGGATATACGAACGCGGGCAAATCGTCGTTGACGAATCGGTTGACCGGATCAGCGGAATTGGTGGAGAACGCGCTGTTCGCCACATTGGACACCGCAGTGCGCAGGGCGCGTGCCAAAGATGGACGTCAAGCGCTTATGCGTACGTCGATACCGTCGGGTTCGTGCGTCGACTGCCTACGCAGCTGATTGAAGCGTTCAAATCCACGCTGGAGGAGGCCGAAGCCGATCTGATCGTGCATGTGGTGGACGGCTCGCATCCGGACCCGTTCTCGCAAATCGACGCGGTCGACGATGTGCTTTCCGACATCGACGGCGTCGAAACCATTCCCACGATTATCGTGTTCAACAAGGCTGACCGTATGGATGAGGCCACACGCGAGCGTATCGAGGCGTTGATGCCGGAAGCGTACATCGTATCGGCGTTTTCCGGCGAAGGCGTCGACGAGCTGCGTATGCAGGTGGAATCCATGCTGGACGCCGAACGTGCATGTCGAGGCGTTGCTGCCATACACTGCCGGTTCGCTGGTGTCGCGCGTACGTGAATACGGCAAAGTGATCAACGTCGAATACCGTGACGACGGTATGATGCTCGAAGCGGAAGTGACGATCATTTGCTGCGCAAATCGTGGAAACAGTCCAATCGGCTGAAAACCTTGCAAAATATTGGTGAACGCAACGGGAAATCGTTTGTGAACATTCACATCTTTTGTGATGCATAACTTTTCATTATTTGCAAGTGTGTTATAACGCCTTTGAAACGTCATGCTGTGTGGATAAAGTAAAGATGAAATTCTAGAGAGAAAACCTGCTACCAGCGGGATATTCTTTCTTATAAGAGAGGTAAGCACATGGTGGATTCACCAATCAAGCCCACAAAGCTCGCTATCATCGGTGCCGGTGCAGTCGGCTCCACTCGCTTTCGCTGCCGCTCAGCGTGGCGTCGCACGTGAATCGTGCTCGAAGACATTGCCAAGGAACGCGTCGAAGCCGAAGTACTCGACATGCAGCACGGCTCCAGCTTCTTCCCGACCGTGTCCATCGCAGGCTCCGACGATCCGGAAATCTGCCGCGACGCCGACATGATCGTCATCACCGCAGGTCCGCGTCAAGCCGGGTCAGTCCGTCTCGAACTGGTCGGTGCCACCATCAACATTCTCAAGGCCATCATTCCTGGCCTCGTGAAGGTCGCTCCGAACGCCATCTACATGCTCATCACCAACCCGGTTGATATCGCAACGCATGTTGCCCAGAAGATCTCCGGCCTGCCGGCAAACCAGGTCTTCGGCTCCGGTACCAACCTTGACTCCGCACGTCTGCGCTTCCTGATCGCCCAGCAGACCGGCGTCAACGTCCGTTTCGTGCACGC
>VOFB01004851.1_pt1 | contig 29901 bp, 41 predicted proteins | sample 5384141 | NCBI WGS metagenome assembly VOFB01 (sample SAMN12384721, study PRJNA508395) | human gut metagenome | isolation source: healthy gut A | host: Homo sapiens | reverse complement strand
GCGCCACAAAAAGGGTGGAAAGAAGCACGGGAGCGACAAAAGATGCCTGATCGGCATCATCATTTTGCTGCTGATCGTTATCGTTGTGTTTTGCGCTGGGCTGGATTGTATTCCCCGGCGCAGAAGGACGACATTCACCAGAATCGGCATCATGGCCACGGCCGAGCCGACCACAACGCCGACGATTGAGCCGACCGCAACGCCGACGGCCGCCCGACAGCTACGCCTACGGCTGAGCCGACCGCAACGCCGACGGCGGCACCCACAACTGCGCCTACGGCTGAGCCGACCGCAACGCCGACGACTGCGCCCACGGCCACGCCGACCGCAACCCCGACGGCCACGCCTACGGCGACGCCGACCGCAACCCCGACGGCTACCCCGACGGCCACGCCCACGGCTACGCCGACCGCCACGCCGACCGCAACGCCCACGGCGACGCCGACCGCATCTCCGACGCCTACGCCGACTCCGACGCCCACCCCGGTTCCCTATCGAGCTGAAAAGGCGTCCGCATCGGAAAACGCTCTGCCGGAGAATGTGCTCAAGAGCAGCTTTGTCGTTTCCGGCGGGCAGAAGGTTGATACCTATGCCAGCAGCGAAACCGTCAGCATGGGCGACCCGAACAAGTACAGCGCGCAGGGCGGTGTGCTGACCTTCCGCGGCGGCCCGCTTCGCCAGAACGCGGCATATGGCACGGTCGAGGTGACGGAGGAGCAGCTTTCCGTCGTCCGCGGCATGCGCACCTCCAGACTGGATAACATACACCGGCTTTGGCTTCGGCAGCCAGCCGCTGATCGTCAAGTGGTACAAGAACATCCGCGAGATGATGAACATCACGGATGAGTCGAAGAACACGACGGCGATGAAGGAGGTCATTGTTCCCGCCGACGACGGCAAGATTTACTTCTACGATTTGGACACGAAGGCGTATTCCCGCCCGGCGATTGAGATTGGTCTGCCGGTCGGCGTGACGGCCAGCGTCAATCCCTACGGTTATCCGCTGCTGTATGTCGGCCAGAATGCGGAGGCGACTTCCGCCTACACCGGCATTATCGGCATGCGCATTTACAACCTGATCAATCAGAAGATGATCGACTTTGAAACCAGCAAGGACGAGGCCGCGCTGGGCAAGGAAGACGCCGTCGCGCCGTCTTCCATCGTGGAAAGCGGCTCGGATACGCTGGTGTACACCGCCAAGAACGGTCTGCTCTACACGCTGGCGATGAATACCTCGTTCGATCTGAACAATGCGACGATCTCCGTCAACCCGGTGAAGACCGCATACGGCTATACCGGCAGCGTCAGAGATTTCAAGCAGGGGATCACCGGCGGCGTGGCCAGCTACGGCGATTATGCGTACTATGGCGACGACACGGGCATCCTCCAGTGCGTGGACATGAACACGATGCAGGCGGTCTGGGCCATTGATCTGGGCGAGAGCATGATGTGCACGCCGGCGCTGGAAACGGAAGAAGACGGCGGCGTATACCTGTACACCGGCACGGCGCTGGGCAAGACGGGGCGCAGCGCGCAGATTCGCCTGCTGAAGATCGACGCGCTGACCGGCGACATCGTTTGGGAATGCCAGAGCACGATCAAGGGCAAGTATGCCAGCAAGGACGCGAAGGCCGGTTCCTACGCGGGCGTGATGGCTTCTCCGCTCGTCGGTGAGGGCGAAATCAACGACCTGATCATCTTCAACGTGAACCACGTCGAGCTGGATGACAAGAGCATCTGCGCGGTTGTGTATGCGCTGGATAAGACGACCGGCGAGGAAGTATGGAATCAGCCGCTGGATGTGGATTCCAAGTCTTCCCCCGATTGGGCTGTATCAGCGCGACGGAAAGAGCTACATCGTCATGGGCGACGACGGCGGCACGCTGCGCCTGATGGACGGCTTCAGCGGAACGACCCTCAGCACGCTCAATCTTGGCAGCGCGATTCAGGCTTCCCCGGCGGCTTACGGCAATGAGATTGTCGTCGGCACGACGGGCGGCATGCTGTATTTTGTTGAACTGAAGTAAGAAACGGAAGGCCTGCGCCGCCGCGGGGATGACCTGCGGCGGCGCGTTTTATACGAAAAAACGGGAGGCTTTGCGCCATGCATACCTATGTGATTGCGCTCGATCAGGGGACGACCAGCTCCCGCGCCGTTTTGTTCGACGAAAGCGCGCGGATCGTCGCCATGAAGAGCTATGAATTTGAGCAGATTTATCCGCAGCCCGGCTGGGTGGAGCACGACCCGGCGGCGATCCTCAATACGCAGGTTGACGCGCTGCGCGAGGTCGTCCGCATTTCAGGCGTTCCGCTGGACAGCATCGCGGCAATCGGCATCACCAACCAGCGCGAGACCACGCTGCTCTGGGATCGGAAAACCGGCAGGCCGCTGCACAACGCGATTGTCTGGCAATGCCGCAGAACCGCGCCCGATTGTCGCCCGACTCTGCGAGGAAGGACTTGAAAAGCACATCAAATCCGTGACGGGGCTCGTGCCGGACGCTTATTTTTCCGGAAGCAAGCTGAGCTGGCTGCTGGATCGGCTTGGGCTGCACGAGCGCCGAGCGCGGGGAAATCTGCTTCGGTACGGTGGACAGCTTTCTGGCGTGGAACCTCGTCAGCGGGCGGCCGCATGTGACGGACGCGACCAACGCGAGCCGGACGATGCTCTTTGACATCCGCAAGAACGATTGGGACGACACGCTGCTCGACGCGCTGAACATTCCCCGCGCCGTGCTGCCGCGCGTGACGGATACATCGGGCGTGATCGGCATGCTCGATCCGTCCATCCTCGGACGATCCATCCCTGTTGCGGCGCTCTGCGGCGACCAGCACAGCGCGCTCTTCGGTCAGGGCTGCTTTGAGCCGGGTATGATGAAAAACACATACGGAACAGGCTGCTTTCTGCTGATGAACACGGGCGATCAGCCTGCCGTCAGCCAGAACGGGCTGGTTTCGACGATTGCGTGGCGGCTGAACGGAACATGCACCTACGCGCTGGAAGGAAGCGTATTCGTTGCTGGCGCGGCGATTCAATGGCTGCGGGACGAGATGAAGATCATCGAGCGCGCTTCCGAAACGGAGACCATCGCGCGCTCCCTGCCTGATAACGGCGGCGTGTACATGGTGCCGACCTTCACGGGGCTCGGCGCGCCGTATTGGGATATGTACAGCCGGGGCACGATCATCGGGCTTACGCGGGGGGACGGGACGTGCGCATGTTGTTCGCGCGGCGCTGGAATCCATCGCGTATCAATCGGCCGATCTGGTCAGCGCGATGGCTTCCGACTGCGGGCGCAAGCCGTCGGAACTCCGCGTGGACGGCGGCGCGAGCGCAAACCAGTTCCTGATGCAGTTTCAGGCGGATGTGCTGGGCTGCAAGGTGATCCGCCCGGCAGTGATTGAAACGACGGCGCTCGGCGCGGCGCTGCTGGCCGGATTGGCTGTCGGCGTTTGGAAGGACATGGATGAAATCCGGCGCGTTTGGCAGATGGATTTGAGCCTGACGCCGCAGATGACGGAGCAGGAGCGGGAAAAAGACCATGACGCTCTGGCACCGCGCCGTGAAGCGCAGTATGCGCTGGGCGGCGGAGGAAGAATAGCCCGCGAGCCGGAATTTGGCGCTTTGCGGGGTTTGGCGGAGGTGAAGGCGGGCTCAGCCCGCCTTTTTGCAGGAATTTTTACCCGGCTGATAGGTTTTGCGAGTTTGTGTCGAATAATGCTTTATGTCGTTTCAGCGCGTGAAACGACGGGGGAAAGGATTAAAGAGGGTGGAAGACGCTTTTCGGCCTTTTCGGGATGCGAACGGGGCAGAATCCCCCGCCCCAAGCGATTTATTATGCCGACTTTGACGGAATTGGATGAATGTACGCATCAATCCACAAAAAAATGCATGAAGGATGCAGGAATGAGCAAGAAAACGGCGAAAAAAGAGTAGGACGGTGAAGGACGATGGCCGGAAGGCTGCCTCAGGCATGGCTTGATGAGCTTCGCGACCGGGCGGATATCGTGCAGGTGGTTTCACGATATGTGCAGCTGAATCCCAAAGGCGGCCGCTATTGGGGCTTTGTCCGTTCCACGGGGAAAAAACGCCGTCCTTTTCCGTGAATCCGCGGCAGATGTATTATTGCTTCGGCTGCCACGCGGGTGGAAGCGCCATCACGTTTGTGATGGAAATGGAACATTTGGATTTTATGGAAGCGGTCAAGCTGCTGGCCGAGCAGGTGCACATGGAGGTGCCGGAGCTTACGCACAGCAGGGAGGACGCGGAAAGCAAATCACGCAAGGAACGGCTTTACGAGGCGAACCGTCAGTGCGCGCGCTTTTTTCACGCACAGCTCTGGAAAAAGGAAAGCGCGCAGATTCTGGAATATCTGCACGGGCGGGAGCTGAGCGACAGCACCATCCGCGTCTTCGGCCTTGGCGCAACGCCGCCGCAGAGCGATGGCGCGACGCGGGCGATGCGCGAACTTGGGTTTACGGACGACGAGCTGGTGAGCGCGGGAATCTCCGTGCGGCGGGAAGGCCGCGTGTATGATATGTTCCGGCAGCGCGCCATCTTTCCCATCATCGACGCGCAGGGGCGTGTGCTCGGCTTCGGCGGGCGCGCGCTGGGCGATGAAGCCCAAATACCTGAACACGGGCGATACGCCGATATTCAACAAGAGGCTCGGCGTGTTTGCCGCCAATCTGCTCAAAAAGCAGCGCGGGCTCAAGCGCGTGATCCTCACGGAGGGTTACATGGACGTGATCGCGCTGGTACAGGCGGGGTGCCCGGCGTCTGCGCGACGCTCGGCACGGGCGCTTACGCTCGAACAGGCGAGGCTGCTCAAGCGCTATGCGCCGGAAATCTGGGTTTCCTACGACGGTGATGCGGCCGGACAGCACGCCATTCTGCGTGCGCTGGATATCTTCGAGGAAGAAGGCGTTCCGGCTCGCGTGCTGGATTTTCCGGGCGGCATGGATCCCGACGAATACATCAAAACCTACGGCCCGCAGAGCGTCGAGCAGCTCAGACCGACGGATGCGACCGCTTACCGCATGAAGCAGGAGGCGGCCAATCACGATCTATCCACGGAGGAAGGGCGGACGGCTTACGCAATCGCCTGCGCCAAGTATCTGGCGAAGGTGAAGGAGCCGGTCGAGCTTGAAAACTACGTCAAGCAGTTGATGGTCTCAACGGGCTTTACGCGGGAGGTTCTGCTGGCTCAGATTGGGCGGACGGAGCTGATCGAGGAAAACAAACGGCCGATGTTCCGCCATGCCGCGCGGCCGCTCGAAGAGAAAAACGACGGCGTGGACACCGAAACCGCCGCTGCCGAAAAGGGGCTGCTCGTCCTGCTGGCGGAGGGCGGCATTGAGCCGGGAACGATCTCGGCGGATGACTTTATTTCGCCGCAGAGGCGGGCGCTGGCGCAGAAGCTGCTGGACGTGCCTGACCCCGGCGGCCATTCTGGAAGAAATGGACGACGAGGAGGAGCGGAGCCGGACGGCGAAGCTGCTCGAGCGAAAGCGGTGCAGGCGAACAGGAACTGCGCATGGTTGCAGATTATCTGCGTGTGCTGGAAAAGAAGCGGAAGGAAAACGAGATCAAGGCGCTTAAAGAAAAATGAGCACACAGCAGGGCGAGGAAAAGCGCGGTACGCTGATCAAAATACAGGAATTACTGGCTCAGGAAAACAAGACCGGGAGAAGGGAATGATCGTTAGTGGCATTGAACAAGGAACAGGCACAGCAAAAGGTGAAGGAAATCCTCGACCTTGCGCGCAATGAAAAGAAAACGCTGACCTATCAGGACGTGATGAACAAGCTCAGCGATTTGGATATTGATGCGGACGCGATTGACGCGGTGTTTGAAACGCTGGAATCCGAAGGGATCAACGTCATTAACGCGACGGAGGACGAGACCGCCGTGCTGCCCGCCGATGACGGGCACGGACATGGACATCTCCGTTCCGAAGGCATCAGCATTGACGACCCCGTGCGCATGTACCTCAAGGAAATCGGCAAGGTGCCGCTGCTGACGGCGGAAGAAGAAATCGAAATCGCCAAGCAGATGGAAATGGGCGGCGAGGTGGCGGAGGCGGCGAAAAAGAAGCTCGCCGAGGCGAATCTGCGTCTGGTCGTCTCCATCGCCAAGCGCTATGTCGGCCGCGGCATGCTCTTCCTCGATTTGATTCAGGAGGGCAACCTCGGCCTGATCAAGGCGGTTGAAAAGTTCAACTATACAAAGGGCTTCAAATTCTCGACCTATGCGACGTGGTGGATTCGTCAGGCCATCACCCGCGCGATTGCCGATCAGGCGCGCACGATCCGCATCCCGGTGCACATGGTTGAAACCATCAACAAGCTGATTCGCGTCAGCCGCCAGCTGCTTCAGGAGAAGGGGCGCGAACCGCAGCCGGAGGAGGTCGCGGAAGCGATGGGCATCAGCGTTGAAAAAGGTGCGCGAAATCATCAAGATTGCGCAGGAGCCGGTGTCGCTCGAAACGCCGATCGGCGAGGAAGAGATTCGCACCTCGGCGACTTTATTCAGGATGACGATGCGCCGCCGCCCGCGGAGGCCGCTTCCTTCACGCTGATGAAGGAACAGCTCATGGGCGTGCTCGATACGCTCACCCCGCGCGAAAAGAAGGTGCTTTCCCTGCGTTTCGGCCTGGAAGACGGCCGCCAGCGCACCCTCGAAGAGGTCGGACAGGAGTTCAACGTGACGCGCGAACGCATCCGTCAGATCGAGGCCAAGGCGCTGCGCAAGCTCCGCCATCCGAGCCGGAGCAAGAAGCTTAAGGACTATCTGGAGTAAACAAAGTTTCAAAAGGGGCGCGGAAGCGCTCTTTTTTGATTGCCGGCCATTCGCGCGAAATCGTATCATAACTGACGAAACATTCTAGTTTTGCACGATTATGGCGGAAAAGGTGAGAAGATTTCGCCGATTTCCTGCAAAAAAGAGCGCATTTCCGCAGGATTCGACAACGGAAGCGCTTGACATTATGTACATGTGGCGATACAATAGAACCACTACGATTCGAGGCATTTTTGCCCCAGAGTTCGCGGCAAACCGAACTTTGATGGAGGATACGACCATGTACGACATTCCTGTGACGCTCACAACCAATCCGAAAAAAAAGCCGGAGGATGAATCCAAACTCGGCTTTGGCAAGATCTTTACCGATCATATGTTCATCATGGATTACGAAAAGGGACGCGGCTGGCATGATGCCCGCGTGGTGCCTTATGGCCCGTTTGTGATGGATCCGGCCTGCACCGTGCTCCACTATGCGCAGGAAATCTTTGAAGGCATGAAGTGCTATCGCCGCAAGGACGGCGGTTTGAATCTCTTCCGTCCGCGCGACAACTTTGAGCGCATGAACCGCTCTGCCGAGCGCATGGGCATGCCGAAGATCGACGTGGAGGAGGCGCTGGCGGGTCTGACCGCGCTGCTGAAGGTCGATGCGGATTGGGTGCCGAGCGCGCCGGGCACTTCGCTGTATATCCGCCCGACGATGATCTCGACGGATGTGATGCTGGGCGTTCACGCTTCTCACACTTATCGCTTCTTCATCATCTGCTCTCCGTCCGGCGCGTATTACGCCAAGGGGCTCGCCCCGGTCGGCATCTACGTCGAGCCGGAGCTGGTTCGCGCGGTTAAGGGTGGCGTGGGCTTCACCAAGACCGGCGGCAACTACGCCGCGTCGATTCTCGCGGGCGACATTGCGGAGAAAAAGGGCTACGAGCAGGTGCTTTGGCTGGATGGCAAGGAGAACAAGTACATCGAGGAAGTCGGTTCGATGAACATGTTCTTCAAGTTCAAGGACGCGCTGGTTACGCCGCCGCTGCTCGGTTCTATTCTCGGCGGCATCACCCGCGACTCCATCATCAAGCTGGCCAAGCACAAGGGAATCCCCGTGGACGAGCGCCGCATTACGGTGCAGGACGTCTTTGACGCGGCGGATAACGGCACGTTGGAAGAGGCGTTCGGCTCCGGCACGGCGGCTGTCGTCTCTCCAGTGGGTCGCCTTGCTTGGAAGGATCGCGAGATTTCCATTTCCGGCGGCCAGATCGGCAAGCTGACGCAGGATTTCTATGATACGCTGACAGGAATCCAATATGGCGATCGTGAAGATCCGTTCGGCTGGGTCGTCAAGATTTCTTAAAAACGAGCGATAAAGGACGAACTTTGTCCGATTCCGAAAGATAAACGGATGATAAATGGCACCCATGCAAATCACGGGTGCCATTGTCATGCGGAGAAAACGAAAACAATCGCGGAGGGATCGACAAATGTTCAGGCAGGAAGAAGTGTTTTCGGGCGGCTGGCCGGATAAGACCGTGGAGGCCATGCGGAAACGGCGTTTTGAGCAGAGCATCCGCCAGATGGAGCCGCTTGACGCCAATCGCTTGGAAACGCTGACCCCGGCGCGTTGGCGCGCAGGCTGGAGCAGAGCTGGCAGGAGGTCAAGCGCAGGCCGATGTACCACCAGCAACTGACGCAGGTGTGGAAGCAGGTGCTGGAAACCATCGACGCGCAGGCGGATTGCCTCTCAAACGAGGAGCACGAGCTGGTGGAGCGGGCGATCATTCTGGGCGGGACGGCGCAAATCGAGGACGCGGCGGAGCTGGAAGCGGCGCGCGCTTTGTCGCTCAGATTGTGGGCGAACATCGGGTTGATTTCCGACAAACCCTATCTGGAGCTGGAAAAAGTGATTCGCCAGCCCGTCGCGCGCGCGTTCGCCAGAGCGGAACACGAGCGCGTTCGGGCGCGGCTGAGCTGTTTTCACGAATATCTGACAGGGACGCTGTATCGCGTCGGCGCGATGGACGACCGACAGCCGCAGAAAATGATTCTGCGCGAGGTTCTGGGCGGCGACGAGCGGGACGAGGTTCGCATGCATCTGGCGCGCCGCTATCTGTGGGCGAGCTATGACTGCATGGATTACAGCGGCGGTGTGATGCTCATTCATCCGGCGCTGGCTGAACCGCAGAGCGTGATGCAGGGAAAGCGCCGCGCAGGCGGCCTGCTGATGACGCCGACGGGCTCGGCGCGGTGCACGGATATCCTCCCGGAGGAAATACCGCTGCAACAGGAGATGGAACGCGCGATTGCGGGGGCGCTCCGCGACGGTCAGCGCGCGGAGGACGTCGCCACAACGTTGCGCCTTTTGTGCAAGCAGGGGGCGCCGCTCGACGCGCTGGAAGATGTTTTGCAGACGGCGCTGATCATCTACGTTTCCGACGCGATGCGCGCCGCGCTTTCCGATTTGTATTTTCAAACGCCCAAATGGGTCATATCCGCAGGCAGCGAGACGCTGCAATAACCAAAGAGGAGAATCCATATGCAATTCGACGTAACGCCCGAAAAAGACGGAATGATGCTTTCGCGCCTGCTCTTGCAGGTGGCCGATGCCGCAGTGGGCCGTCAAGCAGGCGATGAAGAACCGAGACGTGCGCGTGGACGGCGTTCGGGTATCGGGCGACGTGCGGGTGCGGGAAGGACAGCAGATTCGCGTCCATTGGCCGAAGGAAGTCGTCGCCTCGCAGGGGGCAGAGCAAGCCCGCCCTGCCGATTGTTTTTGAGGACGAGCATATCATTCTCGTCAATAAGCCGCAGGGGATTCAGGCGCAGAATGAGGAAAATCCGCTTGCCGGGGACAGCGTGCTGACCCGCGTGATGGCGGAGAAGCAGCGACAGGGCAAAAAACAGACCGGATTCGGCTTTGCCATCGGCTGGATGTACAGACCGGCGGTCTGATTCTACTGACCAAGGACGACGCGGCCTATGAGGCGGCTCGAGAAGCGTTTGAACAGCGAACGATGGAAAAATTTTATACCTGCCGAACCAAAGGGCTGCCCGGCCAAACGGGAAGCGGTCATGCATGCGTATCTGCGGAAAGACGCGCAGCTTTCCCGCGTTGCGGTGACGGATTATCCGGCCAGAGGGGCGCTTGAAATCATCACCGGCTATCGGGTGCTGGAGCCGGGGAATACGCGCGGCTTGAGGTCGAACTGATGACAGGGCGCACGCATCAGATCCGCGCGCATCTGGCGCACATCGGCCATCCGATTCTGGGCGACGACAAATACGGCGACCGCGCGCTGAATCGCAGGCTGGGGCTTCGCCGTCAGCAGCTCTGGGCGACGCGGCTTGTTTTCACGCGGGTGGCGCGCTGGCTTATTTGGACGGCAAGGCGTTTTCGGTGGATTGTCCGTTTTGATGCCGAGGAGGGAAACGCATGAAACGAGTGCGGCTGATTGCGCTGGATATGGATGGAACGCTGCTGCTCAGCGACCATCAGACCGTTCCGCAGCAAAACATAGACGCCATTCGCAGAGCGGATGCGGCGGGAATTCGCGTCTGCATCTGCACGGGGCGCATGATCGAGGATGCAAGCGATTTTGTGAAGCGGCTGAATCTGCCCTGCATGTTGATTGCCTGCAACGGCACGCGAATCAGCGACGCGCCGCTTCCGGAGGGGCGTATTCTTTACAGGCGCTCGCTTGAGCCGGAGGACGCCAAACGCGCAATTGACCTTCTGATGCCGTATCACATTATGATGAACGGCTTTGAGGACGGACGGGTGACGACAATCGCCTTTGCGCCGGGGCAGCATTATCATGTCGCAAAGCGCGCGCTGGTTGATGTCTGCTATGGCGAAGAAGCGATGTACGCAGCGGCAGAGCGCGGCATTATGAAGCTGTATCTGGCGGAAGACGGCTGCGACGGCGCGGCGGACAATGCGAATATCCGGGCGGCGCGCGCGGCCGTTCGCGCGGCGCTGCCGCATTTGCAGATGACCAAGTCCGCGCCGGGCAACATCGAAATTACGCCGGAGAACGCGGGAAAGGGGACGGCGCTGACGTATCTGGCGCAGTACCTCGGCCTTGAGCGGGAACAGGTCATGGCGATGGGCGACGCGGAGAACGACCTGAGCATGCTGGAATATGCGGAGCACAGCGTCGCGATGGCGAATGCGAGTGACGAGGTGAAAGCCGCGTGTCGATATCAGACGGCGAGCAACGACGATTGCGGAGTTGCGGCGATGATCGACCACGTATTGGCGGCTAAGGAGACAATCTAATAAAAAGAAGAAACCGACAGCAGGCGTACAAACCGACCGTCGGTTTCTTCTTTGAATGTGTGAAAATGCGAATAATCGCTGCGTGGATATGTTTGGCGGCGAGGTTGCCTCAACCCGCTTGTTACAGGGAGTAGGCTGTGCGCTCAAACCGGCAGACGGTTTGTATATGCGTTGCGAGTTGAACCAGATATCGCTCGTCCAGTTCGTCAAAGCGCGCGGGATCAGGACTGTCGATATCCAGAACGCCGATGACGCGCCCCTGATGGTGAAGCGGGATGACGATCTCGCTTCGGGATGCGCTGTCGCAGGCGATATGGCCGGGAAAGGCGTGCACATCGGCGACGCGCTGAACCTCGTCTTTCTGGGCGGCCGTGCCGCATACGCCGCGCCCCAGCGGAATCTTTTGTGCAGGCAGGCAGGCCGCAGAAGGGACCGAGTGTCAGCATGCCGCCGTCCAGCAGATAAAAGCCGCACCAGTTGATCCGCGGCAAAGCGTCGGCCAGAAGCGCGGCCATGTTCGCCAGATTGGCGATGGGGTTGAGGGTTCATCCAGCAGGGACACGGCCTGAGCCAGAATCAGCTCATAGCGCGCCGCCCGATCCTCGGGATAACAGGGCTTGAAAACGACATGGTGGCTGTTCCTCCTTCAAGGCAAAGAGAAAAAGAGGCGCGGGACGCGCCTCCAAGCGTTTAATGGCCGGTGGTTGAGCCGAGGCCGCCGTTGCGAACGCCCTGCGCATGGTCATCTACCGTGATGCCGAACGGCAGAAAGATGCCCTGCGCAAACGCCGTGCCGGAGGGAACGATCAGCGTCTTGCCCTCGCGGCTGTCGTTGGTCATGCGCATAAAGATGTGCCCCTCGTTATCCGAACGGGCGTAATCGCTGTCGATGACGCCGACGGAATTATCCAGCTGGAAGCGATATTTGAAGCCCAGACCGCTGCGCGGATAGATTGTCAGCACCCAGCCTTCTTCGATCAGCACCCGAAGCCCTGTCGGAATTTTGATGCCTTCGCCCGCGCCGAGTTCAAAACCGACCGGCGCAAAGAGGTCATACCCAGCGGAACCGCTTGTCGCGCGCTCCGGCAGGCGGATGCGCTCATATGCGGCGACGGCCTGTTCAACGGTCTGCTGAGGAAACGTCGCGACCCAATCCGCGACAAAGCGGCGAAGGGAAACCTTTTCAAAACGTGCGACACGAACCATAAAAAACTCCTTTTGTATCGGTTAATTTTTTGCCCACAGGACGATTTCTCCGCTGGCGAGCGTCTTTTAACGTCGATGACGCGCTGATTTTTGCTGCCCTTCCAGCGCAGATTGACGTCGCGAAGCGCCTCGACATAGGGGCCGTCCACAATCACGTCGATCATCGGAAGGAAGCTGAGCGTGTCGCGGAAGCTCTCAAACAGATCCCCGGTGTAGAGCCATATCGTTTTTTCAGGAAAACGCTCGTGAATTTCGGCAATCAACTGCCCGACGGTTTCGCGGTTGCCGGGGCAGAGCGGGTCGCCGCCGAAAATGTCACGCCGCTCATATAATCCCGCAAGAGGTCGGCAAAAAGCTCCTTTTTCGCCGCGTCGTCAAACGGAATCCCACTGCAGGCATCCCATGTTTGCGGATTCTGACAGCCGCGGCAATGGTGCGCGCAGCCGGAAACCCAGAGCACCGTGCGCAGACCGTCGCCGTTGAGCATATCATCCACGGTTATGTTATGGTAATTCATGTCACATACTCTTTCTTTCCGCAATTTCGGCCATCTTCGCGTCGTTGAGACGGCTTTCGCCATGGACGCGGGAATAGGAGAGATAGCCGTTCATGCGGTCAATTTTCGTCAGATTGGTGCTGCCGCACTTCGGGCAGACGTCCATCTCGAGCTGCTGATATCCGCAGTCGTCGCAGTAAGCCAGCGACAGGTTGACGCCTTCGTACAGGCCGAGCTTCATGGCGCGGCGCACCAGCGTGCGGATGGCTTCCTTGTTGTAGCTGACGGGGTAGCGGACGTATTGAATCTTTCCGCCGTTGGAGAGGTTCCAGAAACGCGCTTCGCTGTTCTGCTTTTCAATCGGCGTGATCTCTTCGGTGACGTGGCAGTGGAAGGAATTGGAGACGTATGGCCGGTCGGACACGTTTTCCACAATGCCGTACAGCTTTCGGAATTGCTCGATTTGCAGGCCGCAGAGGCTCTCTGCAGGCGTGCCGTAAATGGCGTAGAGATTGCCGTCTTCCTTCTTGAACTGGTTCACCTTGTCGTTGATGTACTGCATCACCCGAGGGCGAACTGACCGTCTTCGTAGATGCTCTTGCCGTTATAAAGCTCCTGAAGCTCGTTGAGCGCGGTGTAGCCGAAAGAGGCCGTCGCCGTTTTGAGCAGCGGCTTGATCTTGTCGTAAAGCCCCAGATGGCCGCCGTAAAATCCGCCTTCGCAGTAAGCCAGCGGGTTGGTGCTTGCGCGCATTTCGCCCAGATAGGCGTAGGTGCGGATGTGCAGGCGGCGGATCAGTTCGAGGTAATAATCCAGCACCTCGTAGAAATCGCGGCTCTCCTTGCGCGCCTTGGCGAGAATCAGCGGCAGATGCAGCGAAACCGCGCCGATGTTGAAGCGGCCGACAAAGACAGGCTTGTCGTTTTCATCCGCGGGCTCCATGCCGCCGCGCTCAAACCACGGGGAGAGGAACGCGCGGCAGCCCATCGGGCTGATGACCGCGCCGTATTGCTTGTACATCGAGGCGACGTAGCCCTCGCCCGTCAGGCTCAGCCAATCGGGATACATCGTCTTGGAGGAGCACTCGATGCCCGCTTCAAAGACGTCTTCAAGCGGCTTGCCCGGCCCGTGCAGGTTTTCGTCGTAGAGAAAAACCAGCTTGGGGAAGAGCACCGGCTTCTTGTTGTTTTTTTGCCCTGACCGCCCGCGTGCACCTTGAGGAACAGCTTGCTGGCGAGCTTGGCCATGCGCGTCTGGCCGAGGCCAAGTGTCATGGTGATAAACGGATAATCGCCGCGGCTGGAAGCGACCGTGTTGAACTTGTATTCCCAGCCCTGGAAGCCCTGCTCGAAGTCGTTGACGATGTCCTTCATCGCTTCTTCCTGCGCGCGCTCGTCGGAGAGGCCGAGGGAACGATAGCGATCATAGAACATGATGTAGCTGGCCTCGGCGTATTTATCCAGAAGCTGGTCGACACAGGACACAGTGAAACCGCCATATTGCTGGCTCGCGGCGGAGAGCACGATATCGCCGATCACGTCAAACGCGACGTTCAGCGTCTTCGGCTCGTTATACCACAGGTTGCCCATTTCAAACCGCCGCGCAGCACGGCGCCCACGTCAAACAGGCAGCAGTTCATCGTGTCGCGGCGGGCGGACATATCGTGAATGTAGATATATCCGTCGCGCTGCGCCTGAAGCTCTTCGACCGTTAAAAAGAATTTCTGATAGAGCTGTTTGTTGAGCTGGTTGAAAATCAGGCTGCGGCGGGTGGAAACCACGCGCTGTCGGCGTTGGAATTCTCCTTGTCGCCGATGTACATGATGGATTGCGATTTCTTATAGACCGTGTCGAGCATCTGCACGAAATCGGTCTTATAGTTGCGGTAATCGCGATACGATTTGGCGACCGCCGGGTTGATGGCGTCCAACGCGCCCTCGACGATGTTGTGCATCTGCGCGATCATAATGCCGTCCGCGCCCAGCGCTTCGCATTTCTCGGTGACGAAGCGGCAGATAAAATCCAGCTCGTCGGGCTTGAAGGTATAGAGCACACGCTCGGCGCTTTTATTGACGGCGGCGACGACCTTTTGAACGTTAAACGGCTCCCTCGTGCCGTCTTTTTTGATGATGTACATCCCCACACTCATTCCTCTCTTTGTATGATTGAAACCTGAAACCACAATATATAGATGACAGTCTTTGATTTGAACACAATATTTAGTTTTCGCTATCGAGAACCATCTTATCACGAAAACAGGGGGAGCGTCAAGGGCGATTACGCTTAAAAAAAGAAAATATCTTCCGCGTGAACGTTAGCCCTTTTCGCGGGCAATTAGGCGGCGGGGACGGCCTGCGGAAAAATGACGGGGATTCATGCGGAACAGACAGGATATTGTAAAAAATGCGTGATTCAGCCAAAGAGAGCGGAAAAACTTGCAGGACGGCGGTCGGGCTGCGGCTTTACCGACAAAGGAAATAGAAATGATATGCGAATGATTTTATTGTATTTGTAAAAATCGTTCGATTTTCAGCCATGCCGAAGCACCAAAATCTTGTTTTTGTTTCGTTTTTACACAAAACGCAAAATTGTGGCATAAAAACAGGAAAAATGGCGGGCACATTCATTGACAAAAAAGGAAATCAGCGTATAATAAAAACGATGATTATTGCCTCGGTTTTCCGGCGGCAAGAAAGAAGGTTCGACTCCATGAATACGCATTATCACATGACAATCGCCGGCTGTGAGCGCGATCTGCCCATTTGCCCGCTTAACGACAAGCTTTCCATCGGCGCGTTCGTCATCTTTGGCGACTGCGAGCTGACCGAGGCCTGCGCGACGGAGCTGCTCAAGAAAGCGCCGGAGTTTGATTATCTGATTACGGCGGAGAGCAAGGGTATTCCGCTGGTTTATGAAATGGCGCGCCAGTGCGGCTGCAAGAAGTGGATGCTTGCGCGCAAGGGTGTGAAGCTCTATATGAAGGACGTGATCGGCGTGGAGGTTCGCTCCATCACCACCGACCATGTGCAGAAGTCTATATCGACGGCGAAGACGCCGCGCTGATGAAGGACAAGCGCATCCTGATCGTGGATGACGTGATCTCCACCGGCGAGTCCCTCACCGCGCTGGAGAAGCTCGTGGAGAAAGCTGGCGGCAACATCTGCGGCCGCATGGCGATTCTCGCGGAAGGCGACGCGCAGGAGCGCGGCGATATCATCTATCTGGAGAAACTGCCGCTCTTCAACCCGGACGGTACGGTTCTCGGCTGATTTCATGCACAAACAGCCCCTCGACGCATAGGCTTTTAGCAGAACGTCGAAAGGGGCTGTTCTTTTATGGATCAAATCAATGCGACCACGACCGAAAACGAATGGATCAATCAGACGGCGATGGAGCGAGACACCGGCGCATGCCCGCCGGGCAGCGAAACCTATCGGGTTCAGCGCGGCGACAGCTTCTACCTGATCGCCCGAAAGTTCGGCGTGAGCGTGCGCGCGCTGATGAACGCCAACCCGAATATCGCGGCGGGTCATCTGCTGGTGGGCGATATCCTGTGCGTGCCGGTGGGAGAGGGGCGATCCTGTCCGGTCGGTTCCTCCGCGTATACGGTGCGGCCGGGGCAGAGCGTTGTGGACGTCATGCTGTCCTCAACGTGTCGCTCAGGGCATTGCGCGGAATACAACGAGGATATCCGGCTGACGGCGCTGCGTCCGGCGATGTGCTCTGTGTGCCGCCGAGCGGGGATCGGGGCTTTGCGAGCGAACGGCGGCCCGGTCTATCGCCTTCAGGAAGGCGACACGCTGGATGAAATCGCGGCGCGCAACGGCACGAATGTTGAGCAGCTCCTGCGGCTGAACCCTAACCTGCTGCCCAGCGATTTTGTCAGCGGGCAGGTGATCTGCCTGCCGACCAAGCGGCGCGTCGTGGAGGAAAGCGAGCCGGAGGCCTGACCTACATAGAAAAACGCACGCCATTCAATTTCATATAGGAAAAAAGGAGCGGGTCATGCGAACCCGCTCCTTTTGTGATTGGCTGATGTTTGACTGCGCGATTATTTCTTTTGCTCAGGCTGATTTTGCTTTCCGTGTGGTTCATCAGGCGCTTGATGTTCGGCGCATGCCGCCAAATCGCCAACAGGCAGATGGCGATCACCGAACCCCAGATGACCAGGTTACAGGGCGTGGTGAGCATGATGAAAAACGGAAGCGTGACGGCCGCGCCCAGTGAACCGGCGGAGACATAGCGCGTCAGCGCCACGATCAGCAGAAACACGCCGAAGGCGACAGCGTCTGTACCGGGAACACGATCAGCAGACAGCCGAAGCTCGTCGCGATGCCCTTTCCGCCCTTGAAACCGAAGTAGAGCGGAAAATTGTGCCCCAGAATGGCGCCGAACGCGCCGACGATTTCGCCCGCCTGCGTGCCCAGCCACGCCTTGCCGATCAGCACGGCGACAATGCCCTTGAGCAAATCGCCCGCGAATGTCAGCAAGGCGTATTTTTTGCCCATGACGCGGAGCATGTTCGTTGTGCCGGAATTGCCGCTGCCCTCGCTGCGAATATCCTTGTGGCCGAACACGCGGGAGACGATGACGCCCGTGGAAATGCTGCCCAGCAGGTAGCCGATCATAAGCGTCAGAATCAGCTTGACAGAAACGCTCATTTCACGTCATCTCCCTTTTGATTCTTGTTGCGGAGGATGAAACGAATCGGCGTGCCCTCAAATCCGAAGGATTTGCGGAACTGGTTTTCCAGATAGCGCTGATAGGCGAAATGCATCAGCTTTTCGTCGTTAACGAAGAGCACAAAGGTTGGCGGGCAGACGCTCTGCTGCGTGGCATAATAAATCTTGAGCCGGCGGCCGCTGATATACGGCGGCTGAAGCGCGGTGGTTGCGTCGGCCAGAATATCGTTGAGCAGGCCGGTCGTGATGCGGCGGGAGGTCTGGCTGTAGACCTCGCGGACGCTTTCCCAGCACCTTCGGCACGCGCTGACCGGTCAGCGCGGAGATGAAGAGCACCGGAGCATAATCCATGAATTTAAGATCCTCGATGACCTTCTTGGGAAGGCTTCCATCGTGTTGGTGTCTTTTCAGCGCGTCCCACTTGTTGACGACGATGATGGCGGCCTTGCCCTCGTCGTGCACATAGCCCGCGACCTTCGTATCCTGTTCGGTTACGCCGTCCTCGGCGTTGATGACGATCAGGGCCACGTCGCAGCGGCGCACCGCGGCCAGCGCGCGCACGATGCTGTAGCGTTCGATGGATTCTTCTTCAATGGCGCGCTTGCGGCGAATACCGGCCGTGTCGATGATGTTGTAGCGCTGGCCGTCGCGAACAAACGCGGTATCAATCGCGTCGCGCGTCGTGCCCGCAATGCCGGAAACCATGGAGCGCTCCTGCCCGAGAATCCGATTCACAAGGCTGGATTTGCCCACGTTCGGGCGGCCGACGACGGCGATTTGAATGGTGTGCTCCTCTTCGTCCTCGGTCTGCTCATCCTGCGGGAAATGCTTGACCATTTCATCCAGCAAATCGCCCAGACCGAGCATGTTGGTCGCGGAGATGGGGAAGGGATCGCCCAGACCGAGCGCATAGAAATCGTAGATGTTGTCGTTCATGTCCTGATAATCGACCTTGTTGACTACCAGAATGACCGGCTTGCGGCTCTTGCGCAGCATGGTGGCGACGTCTTCGTCGTCAGCGGTCATGCCGGTGCGGCCGTCGGTAAAAAAGAGAATCACATCGCAGGTGTCGATGGCGATTTCAGCCTGACGACGCATCTGCTTGAGCAGGATATCGTCCGTGCGCGGCTCGATGCCGCCGGTGTCGATCAGGGTGAATTTGTGGTTGAGCCATTCGCAATCCGCATAGATGCGGTCGCGCGTCACGCCGGGGGTATCCTCCACGATCGAGATGCGCCGCCCCGCGATTTTGTTAAAAAAGGTCGATTTGCCCACGTTCGGGCGGCCGACGACCGCGACAAGGGGTTTGGCCATGCTTATTCCTCCGTTCCGCGCAGGGCATAGAGCAAATCCGCGCCATCGTCCGGGACGGGGGTGATGCGGATGCCGAGCTGCTGCTGCGCCTGTTCAAGCGTCATGTCATCCAGAAAGATTTCCTCTCCTGGCGAAGCATGCTTTCGGTGATGGTATTTCATCTGCTTCCTCGCCTTTGAGCTGCGCGACCAGATCCTGCCCGGTAATCAGGCCGGAGACGGTCACGGTCTCGCCGAAGAAGTAGTTGACGATGGGTTTAATCCGGATATCGACGCCGCTGACGGGATGGCTTGTTATCAGCTCCCGCAGAAACGGCGCGACAGATGCCGCAGGCCATGATGACCCTTCGTTTTTCCGCCTGTCCTTCGTCGGGATCGAGGCGGACGGCCGTTTCGTATTCATCCTTCAGGCGGCAGAGCAGGCCGACGCCGTTTTCGAACTGCGGAAAAATCCTCATAGCTGTCCACATCGGGCAGCGGATGCTTCGCAATCTGATAAAACTCGTCGGAGGGAAGACGAACCGCGTACCGTGCGCGGCGAGCATCTTCTTTTGAAATGCTTCCGCCTGCCGGATGACCTGCTCGGCCTCCTCCTGCGTATAGGGGCGAAGCGGATACAGATGTTCGCGGTATTTGGTCAGTCCGACCGGCACCAGCGCCACCGTCAGCGCGTGCGGCGCGAGCGACGCCAGATCGCGCATGGTTCGTTCCAGCTCCGGCCCGTCGTTGATGCCGGGGCAGAGCACGACCTGACAGTGAAAGCTCATGTCGTGGTCGGCAAAGCGGCGAAGATGTTCCATGATGCGGTCGGCATGGATGTGGTGCAGCATCTTTTTGCGCAATTCGCCGTTGGTCGTCTGCACCGAGATATACAGCGGGCTGGCGTGGCGCTCGATCATGCGATCCATTTCCTGCGGCGGCAGGTTGGTCAGCGTTACAAAATTGCCCGCTATCAGCGAGAGCCGCCAATCGTCGTCGCGCACATAGAGGCTGGGACGCATGCCCGGCGGCATTTGCTCGATAAAGCAGAACATGCAGTGGTTCGCGCAGGTCTTCGGGCAGCTCATCAGGGAGGATTCGAGCGTCAGCCCGAGTGGCTCCTCGACGAGCTTATGAATATGCACCGTGCGCGACTGGCCGTCGTTATCCTCCAGCAGAATTTCCAGCGACGGACGTGCGGTGAGATATTGATAATCGACCAGATCGAGCACCGGCGTTCGGTTGATGGAAACGAGCGTTTCCCCTTCCCGGATGCCGCTGCGCGCGGCAAGCGAACCGGGGTGAACGCGAACAATACGCTGGGGCATGGAAACGAAACACCTTCTTTTTCAAAATAACCCAACATATTATGATGGATTTCGGCGGCAAAGTCAAGCATTTGCATAAAAAAACGCGCGGCAGGCTGAAAAACCGCCGTGCCGCGCAGTAAAACCGTTTGTTATCCGTTTTTGTCCTTCGGCTTTTTGCCCAACAGGCCGCCGGTCATTTCGCTGACGTTTCGCCCGAGCTTTTCGCCCATGGCTTTGCCGCTGCCGGTCTGCGCAAACGCGAAGATCAGCACGCCTGCCACGACGGCCACAATCAGGAAGATGACGCCGCCGGAAACGCCAACGTCGTCCTTCGCGGCCGGTTTCTGCGCGCCGGATGCGCTCTTTTCGCTCTTTTCCGCGCTGGCGCTGCCGGTTTGCGGGCCGTAAAGCGTGTTGGAGACGACCTTGGCCATCATATCCGCCGAATTGAGCACGCGCTCCTTGCTGATGGTATGCGTGCCAAATTCAAGCAGAATCGCATGCGGCGCGAGATCCTGATTATACGTGCCCTTGCCGATGAAAATATCCTTCACCAATCCGGGGTACTGTTTATCGGCGACGGCCTTCATCTGTTTGGCGAACTCCCGGTTGACCGAGCTGTTCTGGTTGCCGCGCCCGACCAGCAGCCGAACCCGCGACACGTTTTCGCCGTCGATGCTGCATGCGTATTCGCTCTGGTCGGGGATGCCGTCGCGATGGACGTCGATGATCGCGTCCGGCCTTTTCTGCAAAAGCCGCTCGGCGGTCTGTCGGCTGCGCCGATACGCGCCGGAATCGTGGGGCAGGTGGGTGGATTCATCCAGAATCACGTCGATGCCCTGCTGCTGAAGCGCATCGCGGAATTCGCGCGCCACGTCGTATATGCCGCCCTGCCCGTTGACGCTCTGCGTTCCGTCGGAGGGAACGTAGCTTTCGTCGCTGTGCGTGACATACATGGCGATCAGCTTGCGGGAATCGTCGGCTTTTGCGCTGGCGGCGGGCACGGCGCTTTCCTGCGCGAACGGGTTGAGCCTGCCCACATCCAGCCACGAAACGTCCGGCATGGTTTCCTCGCCGATTTTTTCCGCGATGGCGTTTCCGTTTTGCACGGTTGCGATGCGGTAGAGAATGTTGTCGGCGCTGATGTATTCGTCGCCTTCGCTGATTTCGCCGCTGATGGAGAACAGATACGCGCCCGTTCCGTCTACCGCGACGTGCAGTGATTCGGCGACGTCGTCGGCGGAGGCCGTCGGCAAAAAGGCGGCATATAACGCAATCGCCAGCGCAAAGGAGAGCGCGAGGCGGGAGAGCTTTTCCTTCATGCGCTTTGACCTCCCTGCAGCGTGCTGCCGTCTGTCTTGCCGCGCGCCATGCGCTCCATGATTTCGCCGAACAGCTCGCAGAGCATCACCGCCGTCACGCCGGAAAGCACGACGGCATCCAGCGCGCCCCGCACCGCCCAGATACAGAACCTGCTGAACGCCGCGCGTCCAGTTGACCACGCCGATTGCCGTGTCGGCAAGAATCATGCCGAGCACGCCCGCGATAAACGCGCTGCGCCGGGAGCGCCCCGTCAGCCACGCGATGACGCCGCCGCACAGACCGTAGAGCACCATCGGATCAAACGGCATGGCGACGGGGTCTGCCGGGAACAGCAGGCTGATGACGTCAATCACCGCGGCGGTCAGCACCGACGCGACCAGACAGCGGATTCGCTCTCTGCCTGTGCCGGCGTGAAAAAACAGATAGACGCAAACGCCTAAAGGCACAAGCGCGCCGCCGATGTTGATGGAAACCATTCCCAAACGGATATCCGGCAGCCAGCCGCCGACAAAAATCAGCGCGACCAGAAGCAGCGCCTGCCTGTCGGTGAGCGCCATTCGATCCAGAACGCGCTGCAAAACGCCGAACAGAATCAGCAGCGCGAGCACCACCAGAAGAATCATGCCCAGAGACACACAGTATCCTCCTCGCTTCATTTCAGTAAAGACAGGATGCGCCGAAACGGCGTTTCATATGCCTGAAGGCGCAAAAACAGTGTCGAACCTGAACGGAAATGCGCAAGTTTCAGGCGGGGCATTGCAAAAACGGAAAAATCAGGTATAATATAGAGTTGTACGATTATAAGGAGGGCTTTATTCATGGCGAAAACCTATTCTGCCAGCATGCTCAAGGTGCTTGAAGGGCTGGATGCGGTTCGGATGCGTCCGGGTATGTACATCGGCTCGACAGGCTCCCGCGGTCTGCACCACCTGCTTTGGGAAATCGTGGATAACGCGATTGACGAGGTGGCCAATGGCTACGCCAGGAGCATCTCCGTGGAGCTGCACAAGGACGGCAGCGCCCTCCGTGGAGGACGACGGCCGCGGCGTTCCGGTCGATATCCACCGGAATTGGGCATCACGGGCGTGGAGGTGATCTACACCCGGCTGCACGCGGGCGGCAAATTCGATCATCAGAGTTATGCGTATTCCGGCGGCCTGCACGGCGTCGGCGCGTCGGTCGTCAACGCGCTGAGCAAATGGCTCGTCGTGGATAGCTGCACCGGCGGCGGCCACTACCGCATGCGCTTTGAAAGCAATTATGATCCGGCGGAAAAGAAAATTGCTTCCGGGCGCGCGGTGACCCCGCTGGAGCGCGTCAGCGCGACGCGCAAACATGGCACGCGCGTGACGTTCCTGCCGGATGACACCGTTTTTGAGGAAACGAAATTCAATGCCGAAACCGTCCGCCGCCATCTGCGTGAGCTGGCATATCTGAACAAGGGGCTTTCCATCACGTTTGTCGATGAACGGGAAAAAGACCCGGAAAAGCAGAAAACTGTCTTCATGTACGAGGGCGGTCTGGCGGATTACGTGAGCTATATCAACCGGGATAAACGCCGCTGTATGAAAACGTGCTGATGCTCGACGGCGTGCAGGACGACGTGCGCGTGTGCCTGGCGATTCAGCACACCGACGATTACGCGGAGAACATCTTTTCCTATGTCAACAACATCCCGACGGCCGAGGGCGGCACGCATGAAATGGGCTTTAAGGCCGGATTTACGCGCGCGCTGAACGACTATGCCCGCAAGGTCGGCGCGCTCAAGGAAAAGGACAACAACCTGATGGGCGAGGATTACCGCGAGGGAATCACGGCGGTGCTGGCGACCTTGTGCGCAACCCGCAGTTTGAGGGGCAGACGAAGAGCAAGCTGGGCAACACGGAGGTTCGCCCGGCGGTGGAGGCCTTCGTGTACGCCCGCATGACGGAATACCTCGAAAATCTCAAAAATCAGGACGTTGCGCAGGCGATTGTCGAAAAAGCGCTGCGCGCCTGCAAGGTTCGCGAGGCCGCGCGAAAGGCGAAGGAAGTCGCCCGCGCGAAAAACCAACTGGACGCCGCGCCGCTGGTCGGCAAGCTCTCAAGCTGCACGGGCAGAAAAGCCGAGGAGAACGAAATGTTCATCGTGGAGGGCGACAGCGCGGGCGGCAGCGCCAAGCAGGGGCGCGACCGGCGGTTTCAGGCGATTCTGCCGCTGCGCGGAAAGCCGCTCAACGTCGAGAAAAAGCGCATCGATCAGGTGCTTGCCAACGAGGAGTTCCGCTCCATCATCACGGCGCTGGGCACGGGCATCGGCGAGGAGTTTGATATCAAGAGTCTCAAGTATTACAAGGTCATCATCCTTTCCGATGCGGATCAGGACGGCGCGCACATCCGCGCGATCCTGCTGACGTTCTTTTATCGCTATATGCGCGAATTGATTACGGACGGCCATGTGTACATCGGCATGCCGCCGCTGTATCGCGTTGCAAAGGGCGACAAGATCGTTTATGCGTATGACGACAAGGAGCTGGCCTCCGTCACGGCGAAGGCGGGCAAGGGCTACACCATTCAGCGCTACAAGGGCTTGGGCGAGATGGATCCCTCCCAGCTGTGGGAAACGACGATGAACCCGGAGAACCGCCAGCTCATGCAGGTGACGCTGGAGGATGGCCGAGGCCGAACGGCTGGTGACGCTGCTGATGGGCGACAAGGTTGAGCCGCGGCGCGACTCTATCACCACCTTGCGCCGATTTCAACAAGGTGGATACGTTCTTGGCTCGAGAAGGGAAGGCAAAGTAATGGCACGCAAAAAGGAAGGCGGTCAGCCGCAGAAGGGGACTGCGCCGCATCACGAGATCATCCAGCGTCCGATGGAAGAGGTCATGCATATCTCGATGATCCCATATGCGGAGCACGTCATTCTGGAACGCGCGCTCCCGCGCGTGGAGGACGGCCTCAAGCCGGTTCAGCGGCGTATTCTCTTCACGCTCAGCGAGCTGGGCGTTACGCCGGATAAGCCGCACAAAAAATGCGCGCGCATTGTCGGCGATTGTCTGGGCAAATACCATCCGCATGGCGACAGCTCGGTTTACGACGCGATGGTGCGCATGGCGCAGCCATACAGCATGCGCGCCCTGCTGGTTGACGGCCATGGCAATTTCGGCTCGATTGACGGCGACAGCGCGGCCGCGATGCGTTACACCGAAGCGCGCATGGCGCCGCTCGCGCTGGAAATGCTGCGGGATATCGACAAGGACACCGTGCCGTTCAGCTTCAACTTTGACGATACGCTCAAGGAGCCGGATATGCTGCCTGCGCGATATCCGAACCTGCTGGTGAACGGCGCATCCGGCATTGCGGTCGGTCTGGCGACGAATATTCCGCCGCACAACCTCAAGGAGGCTGTCGACGCGGCGATTCTGGTCATGGACAAGCCGGAAGCGACGCTGGATGAGATTATGAATGTTCTGCCTGCGCCGGATTTTCCGACGGGCGGCAGGCTGATTCGAAACGACGAAATTCGCGCGGCCTACGAAACGGGACGCGGCAAGCTGACCCTGCGCGCCAAAGTGCACATCGAGGATGGCGCAGCGGGACGCAAGCTGATCGTTATCACCGAGGTGCCGTATCAGATTCCCAAGGCGGCGATGCTGGAAAAAATTCTCAAGCTCAGCGAGGAGCGCAAAGTTCAGCTCGGCGGCATTTACGATATCCGCGACGAATCCGACCGCACGGGTCTGCGCGCGGTGATCGAGCTCAAGCGGGACGTCGATCCGATGGCGATTCTGTCGGTGCTCTATAAATATTCCGATTTGCAGATCACCTTCGGCGTGAACATGGTGGCGATTGCGGAAGGCCGCCCGGTTCAGATGGGCATCAAGGCGATGCTTACCTATTATATTGAGCATCAGAAGCGCGTGGTGACCCGCCGCACAAAATACGAGCTGGAACAGGCGCAGGCCAGAGAGCATATTCTGGCCGGTCTGATGGTGGCGGTCAACCATCTGGACGAGGTTATCGCACTCATCCGCAAAAGCAAAAGCCCCAAGGAAGCCAAGGAGCAGCTGATTGCGCGGTTCGGTCTGACGGATATTCAGGCGCAGGCGATTCTGGATATGCGCCTTCAGCGCCTTACCGGATTGGAAATCGAGGCGCTTCGCAGGGAATACGCCGCGATTCTCAAAACCATCGCGCGGCTTGAGGGCATTTTGAAGAGCGAGAAGAAGCTGGACGACGTGATTCGTCAGGAAATGACCGAGATTCGGGATCGATACGGCGACGAACGCCGCACCGAGCTGATCGGGACGACAGCGCGACGCTGCCGGTCGTGGAAAACAAGCCCGCCGGAAGACACGGCGATTCTGCGCCTGCGCGACGTCAACTGCGCCGCATGAGCCCGCGCATGGTGGATAAATACCTCGCGCAGCCCGGCGCAAAGGACGACGTGGTGGAAACCATTCAGACGGCGACGGACGACGCTCTACTTCTTTACGAACAAGGGAAACTGCTTCATGCTGGACGTTTCCAAAATTCCGGAGACGATGAAGCTCAGGGATCGCGGAAGCCTGCTGACCGGACTGATCGCCGGATTGGCCGACCACGAGCATGCCGTCGCCATGGTCTGCGTCAAGACGGAGGAGATGGCGAAAAAAGGCGATTTCCTGTTTATCACCAAGAACGGACAGGTCAAGCGCACGGCGGCGGCCGAATACGGAATCCGCCGCGCACGCTTCGCGGCGATCAACCTCAAGGGCGAGGACGAACTGGTCGGCATGGTACAGGTGGATCCCGACGACAAGGATGATATCATTCTGATTACCCGTTTGGGTACGGCGCTCCGCTTCAGGCTCGACACGGTCTCCTGCACGGGGCGCGCAACGGCTGGCGTTCGCGGTATGGACGTGAGCAAGGACGACGAGGTGCGCTGGTTTGAAATTCCGAAGGCGGGCGATATGCTGCTGGTGCTCAGCGACCGCGGCTTCGGCAAGCGGATGCTCAGCGACGATGTGGAGCGGCAGGGCCGCGCGGGCAAGGGGCAGAAGCTCCTGCCGATGAACAAGACGGGCGAAACCGGCACACAGCTTGCTGCCTGCCTCAACGTCACGGGCGCAAAGAGCGCGCGCGTGGAACAGCGGCACGGCCATGTGACGGTGCTCAATATGGACGAAATTGCCGTGGAACGCCGCACGAGCAAGGGGCAACTGCTCATCAATGTGCTGCTTGACGATGTGGTGGAATACGCTGCACTGACTGCGGAGACCAATAACGACAATTAATACTAATTCTTGTTAAAATGAAGCTTAATCCGCGCACCATCTTTTTCGCTCTGACTTTGCCTCGTTCCGTTCAACGTACCTCCAGTACGCCTCACTTCACTTGGCTTCGTCAGAACAAAAATCTGATGCGCTCTGTTAAGCATTTTAACTGCGAATTTGTATAAACAGGATTCCGGGCTGCTTTTTCTGAAAAGAAGAAGCAGCTCTTTTGTATAGACGCGCGGCATGGAAAGGGCAGCGCGCAAACAATCCGAATCGGATAGATCATATTGTTCTGAAACGATCAAATGCGGCGGAAATGTGAAATCTTTATTTTGAGAGAAAAATTAGGGAAGAAACGGGCGGGCTGCTCCGTCTAATGAGTGAAGTTCTAAATGCAAAGCGCGCCACATATAAACCTTCGAGGTGATAAGTGGAGGCGATGCGGATGAACAAAAAGCGCTTCGGTTCGCTTTCCGTGAGGCATTGGGCCATGATCTTCGCGCTGGCGGCTTTGACGGCCGTCTATGTGACGCGAAGCGACGGCTCGGGGCTGATGGCGGCGACGACGACGCGCGAGCTGCCGGTGTATAACGTCGATACAGAGGAAAAAGTGCTCTCCATCAGCTTTGACGCCGCATGGGGAAACGCCAATACAGAGGGGATTTTGAACATTCTGGATCAATACGGGGTGAAGACCAATTTCTTTCTGGTCGGCTTCTGGGCGGAAAAATACCCCGAGCTGGTGGCGGAGCTGCAAGCCAGAGGGCATGAGGTGGGCAACCATTCCGCCACGCACCCGCATATGTCGAAGCTCTCCGATTCGCAGATTCGCGAGGAGCTGAAACGGTGCAGCGATTTGGTGCAGTCCATCACGGGCAAGCCGACCACGCTTTTTCAGACCGCCGTATGGCGAATACAACGACGAAGTGGTACGCATCAGCCGGGAAGAAGGCTATGAATACATCCAGTGGAATGTGGATTCGCTCGATTGGAAGAACATCAGCGCCGAAGACATGGTCAGGCGATGCACGAAGAACGTGAATCCGGCGACATCGTGCTCTTCCATAACGATTCCAAGTATATCCTGCAAGCACTGCCGCAGATTCTTGAATACTATCAGCGGGCGGGTTACAGGGTCATTCCGATTTCGAGCTCCTGCTTGAGGGCGAAACGTGGATCGATCATGCGGGCACACAACATTCGGCCCGCCGCCGCCTTCGGCGTCAACAGGCAATGAATCAAGAAAGATTGAGCAATAAGGAGGACGTACAATGGAAAACGTCATTAACACACTGCATTTGAGCGGTAAGGTTGTGGGGACGCCGTGGTGGGGCATGAAGCGTTCGGCGAGAAATTTTATTACCTGACGCTGGGCGTGCCGCGTCTGTCCGGCGCGCAGGATCTGCTGCCGGTCACGCTTTCCGAGCGGCTGCTCGACGGCGCGATGCTCTCCGACGGCGATACGCTGGCCATTGACGGACAGGTGCGCTCCTACAACAAAATCATCGAAGGCGCGGGGCGGCTGCTGATTACGGCGTTCGCCCAGAAGATCGTTGAAAACGACGAGCACGAGAATCCCAACCAAATCCAGTTGACCGGCACGCTCTGCAAGGCTCCGGCGTATCGAACGACGCCGTTTGGGCGCGAGATTGCCGATATGATGCTGGCTGTAAACCGGGCATACGGAAAGAGCGACTATATTCCGTGCATCACGTGGGGGCGGAGCGCGCGTTTTGCCGCTAAGCTGGATGTGGGCGACAAGATCACCCTGACGGGGCGGCTGCAATCGCGCGCGTATCAGAAGCAGATGCCGGATGGCAGCGTGATCGAAAAAACGGCGTATGAGGTTTCCGTCGGCCATTTGGAATTGCTGGACGGCGCGCATAACGCCGATCCGGCGCAGGCGCATCCCGCGCATGCGTTTCACGCAGAGGCGGCGCAGCCGCAATAAGCGGTCGCTTTAGTGAAATAAAGAAGAAAAGCGGTGAAACAGAGCGTTCGCCGCTTTTTTTTGCGCGGTATCTGTGCTATAATGAAGTGAAATTGATCGACAGACGTTATGAGGAGGACGGCAGCATGCAGGATCACATCATCAACGATCAGATTGCCGATTTGGCTCGCGCGATGCTTGAGCTGGATAATATGGACGAAGCCTATCGTTTCTTTGAAGATATTTTACGATTCACGAATTGCAGGCGGTCGCGCAGCGGCTGGCGGTCGCGCGCCTTTGCAGAAAAAGGTCACCTATCAGGAGATTGCCGAGCGCACCGGCGCGAGCACGGCGACCATCAGCCGCGTCAACCGCTGCCTGACCTACGGCGCGGGCGGATATCAGCTCATTTTGGGCAAAACGAAATTCGGCGATGAAATAAGCGAGGGAAATCCATGAACTTAAACGACCTGAACAGAGAACAGCGGCTCGCGGCGGAAACGCGAAGGGCCGCTTTTGTGCTTGCTGCGGGCGCGGGATCGGGCAAGACCCGCGCGCTGACGTATCGCGTGGCGAATTTGCTGGAGCACGGTGTGCCGCCGTGGGCGATATGGCGATCACCTTCACCAACAAGGCGGCGAAGGAGATGCGGGAGCGCATTGAAAAACTGGCGGGCGCGGGGGCGGAGGACATCTGGGTTTCGACGTTCCACTCCGGCTGCGCGAAAATTCTGCGCCGCGACATCGAAAAACTGGGCTACGCGCTCCTTCACGATCTACGATGACGACGACCAGATGAGCGCGCTGAAGGAAATTCTGAAAAAAGCTGAACATCGACGACAAGTTCTTGCCGCCCAGAGAGATCAAGGGCAAAGATTTCCGATGCGAAAAACAAGCTGCTCGGCCCGCAGGACTGGTTTTCGCAGAGCGAGAGAGACTATCGAAGCCAACTCGTTTACGACGTCTATCAGGCGTATGAGGAAAAGCTGAAAAGCTCGAACGCGCTGGATTTCGACGATTTGATCGTCAAAACGCTTGAGCTTTTTGCACAGCATCCGCCGGTGCTGGAGGCCTATCAGCGCAAGATTCGGTATATCCACGTCGATGAGTATCAGGATACGAACTACGCGCAATATATGCTCGTGCGCCTGCTGGCGGCGCAGAGCCGAAACCTTTGCGTCGTCGGCGACGACGATCAATCCATCTACGGCTGGCGCGGCGCGGATATCCGAAACATTCTCGATTTTGAGAAGGATTTTCCGGATGCAAAGGTCATCAAGCTGGAGCAGAATTACCGCTCCACGGCAAATATTCTGGACGCGGCGAATCAGGTCATCGCGCTCAACG